>MDTB01172602.1_pt1 | contig 23877 bp, 9 predicted proteins | sample 811161 | NCBI WGS metagenome assembly MDTB01 (sample SAMN05326650, study PRJNA326480) | marine metagenome | isolation source: seawater | place: Mediterranean Sea | collected 2009
ATGTGATTGCGTTGACTGTGACGGTTCAAACGTTGTTAAAAGATAATGGCTGTAAAAAACTTTAATGAAGTCGACGGAGTTAATCAAGGACTTAACAACACTAGAATATTTCGCGGACATAGCACAGTTGGCAGAACGTTTGCTGATTCAAAACTGTATGATATAGAATTGGTAAAACAAGATCTTTTAAACCACTTCAACATTATTAAGGGCGAAAAACTTGAAAATCCTGAATTTGGCACAAACATCTGGTTATACCTATTTGATCCATTGGATGACGAACTCAAAGCGGCAGTAATTGAAGATGTTGAAGAAATCATCAATTATGATCCAAGAGTACAACTTGATAAAGTAGAAGTAAATCAATATGAACATGGATTATCAGTAAGAGTATCTGTGTTGTATACTGGATATGGACTTGGTGAGACTATGGATATGTTGTTTGATCAACAACAAGGCTTGCTTACAGGTGCCACTCAAGTGTATTCTGCGGCCTAAGTATTAACTTAGCACATTTCTAAAACTATAAATATTATTATGCCATCAACAGACAGACAGAATGCCTTGCTGATAGACAACGCTTGGCAAAAAATATATAGGACGTTCTCACAAGCAGACTTCAAATCGTACGATTTTGATACTGTAAGAAGGACATTAATTGATTATCTTCGATTAAATTATTCTGAATCATTTAATGATTATATTGAATCTTCTGAGTATGTTGCATTAATAGATTTAATATCATATATTGCTCAATCTATTTCATACAGGGTAGACTTAAATGCAAGAGAAAACTTTATAGATCTTGCTGAACGGAAAGAATCTGTGCTAAGATTAGCACGTCTTATTTCATATCAACCAAAACGTAATATTGCTGGATCTGGCACACTAAAAATTACAAGTATTACAACATCAGAAACAGTGTTTGATGCTAACAGTAACAATTTAGCAAACACCCCAATATTATGGAATGATGTTACAAATAACAATTGGCAAGAACAGTTCAATGCTGTGTTGAGTGCGGCGTTGCCTAAAGCACAGGCAATAGGAAAACCAATAGCAACAAGCACAGTTGGCAATGTAACCTCCGATGTGTATAGATTCAATTCAAACAATTTAGGATTACCTTTGTTTAATTTTACGAGAAACATCAATGGAATAAACACCAAATTTGAAATAGTCCCAAGTACACTGGAAGATGGATTTGTAGTTGAAGAGGCTCCTATACCAGGCAATGCTTTAAGTTTTATCTATAAAAATGATACTAAAGGATTTGCTTCTAATAACACAGGATATTTTTTACAATTCAAACAAGGATCTCTAAGTAACACAGACTTTTCAATTACTTCACAAGTGCCAAACACAGTGTTTTCAGTTGCAGATCAAAACATTAACAATGATGATGTATATTTGTTCAAGTTAGATCAAAATAATTTAATTGAAGAGTATTGGACAAAAGTGCCAGCTATTACTGGTAACAATGTAATTTATAATTCTGTCTCACAAGGAATAGAAAATCAATATGCAGTAATCACAAAAGAAAATGATTCAATTGATCTTGTGTTTTCAGATGGAACTTATGGCACAATGCCAGTTGGAAACTTTAAAGTTTATTATAGGCAATCTAATGGCCTTAGTTACAGAATACAAACATCAGACATGCAAAATATTACTATTGACGTTGATTATGTGTCCCGCAACAATCAAATAAACACTTTAACAATTACGGCTTCATTACAATCAGCGATTACCAACGCGGCAAGGTCACAAAGTATAAATGAAATTAAAACACTTGCTCCACAAAGTTATTATACTAATAACAGAATGATTTCACCAGAAGATTATCAAATTATTCCGTTAATTGAGAATCCGTCTTTAGCAAAAGTAAGATCACAAGTCCGAGCTATTAGTGGTACATCAAGATTTTTAGATGTTACTGATCCTACTGGAGTATATTCAGAAACAGACATAGTAGCAGACGACGGAATGTTATACAAAGAAGACACACAAGAATCATTTGACTTTTCATTTACTACTAGAGATGAAGCACGTAAAGTAATAACCAGCGATGTTTCAAATATTTTTGAATCAAACAGTCTAAAACAATATTATTATGACAAGTACAATAGGCCCCAAATTGCAGGATCAAAACTGTGGAACAAAACCACACAAACTACAAACCAAGTCACAGGATATTTTAAAGATATTGCAGATGATTCTAGTGTCTTTGCAGTTGGTACTAATGCACTTAACAATTTACAGTATGTAAAAGCAGGCGCTCTTCTTAAATTTGTTCCTACTTCTGGCAGTCATTTTATGCCAAACCTAGGTACACAAATGACAGGTGCAGGCGGACATCCGGGAAGTGCTGATGTAATATGGACCAAAGTTATTAGTGTTGAAGGAGATGGATCAAACGGAGGACTTGGAGACTTGGCAGATGGCACTGGACCTATAGTCCTTTCGGATTTAGTACCTACGGATGCACAAATTACAGAAATAATTCCTACGTTTGTTGATTATATTACAACGACATTAGAGACAGCAATACTTGATAAACTAATTGACTACAAAAACTTTGGATTAGGATATGATGAAAATGCTGGCACGTGGTACGTGATCGACGAAGATGATATTAACACAACACAAACATTTGACTTATCGTTTGCAAAAGACACAACAGGTGCTGGCCGTGATAGATCATGGCTAATAAGATTTTCTACAAATGGCGTGACATATTCAGTGTTTAATCGTGCAGTACAATACACATTCCAAAGTTTTGACAGAAACAAGTTTTACTTTGATCAATCGGAAAAAGCAGTTGATCCTGAAACTGGGTTGGTGATTAAAGATTCTATTACAGTGTTAAAGTCAAATACAAAAGCAGATTTTGTAAGCAATTTGACTTATGATTACAAATGGCAGATCGTAAAAAATGTTGTGGGCACAGATGGATATAATGACACAAGAATGATGCAGGTAGGACTATTTGATTCTGATGATGATGGTGTTTTTGACAATCCAGATTTATTTGAATTAATTGTTGCACCATCAACTAGTCAGGACAGCAAATATGTTTTCTTTCAAACTGTAACTGTTAATGGCTTCGAACAAGACAATCCCGTAAACAATACTGAATTTGTTACAGTCCCAGCTGAGGCTGATATAACAAATCTTGCTGTCTATAGTGATTCACAAAAGTTTTATTTTTGGCAAGATGATGAATTCAAAACTTATAATGCCTCCTCAGGTGTATTACAAGAACTTACAGGTTACAAAGCAAAACAAGGAAGGCAAGATTTAATTTACAAATACAACCATGGAGCACCAAGGACAAGAAGATTAGATCCGGCTGTAAGCAACATTGTGGATTGTTTTGTATTAACAAAAACTTATGATACTGATTTTAGAATTTGGTTGAATAATAATCAATTGTCTACAAAACCAACCCCGCCTAGTGTGTCAGGACTTAACGACACATATGGACGTAGTCTTAATCAGTTGAAAAGTGTCAGTGATACAGTGGTGTTCAATCCTGGTGAATATGTTTTATTGTTTGGAAAAGGTGCAGAATCTGCTTTGCAGGCTACATTTAAAGTTGTCAAAAACCCAAAAACTGCGGTGTCGGATAATGCAATAAAATCTGATTTAGTTACTGCAATTAATAATTTCTTTGCATTGCAATTATGGGATTTTGGAGATACTTTTTACTTTACTGAACTGGCGGCTTATTTGCACAATGTGTTAGCTCCAGATGTATTAAGTATTGTAATTGTACCATCTAGTTCAACAGTGTCTTTTGGCTCCTTGTTTGAAGTTACAGTAGGTGATAATCAACTACCAATTTCTTCTGCGACAGTGGACAATGTTCAGATTATTTCATCAAACACTGCTGAACAGCTTAAAGCATCTGGCACAGTTGTTTCATCCACAGGTACAACTACAACAAATGGCGTTACGTCCACAGCAACCACAGCGTCAACAACAGCAAGTAGCTCTGTCAGTTCTACTGTGACATCAGGATCATCAGGCTCAGGATATTACTAAGATGGGTAAAAGCACACGCAAAACCCAAACGTTACTTCCTGCAGTTTTCCAAACTCCTAAGAATACGGATTTCTTAGAAGCAACACTGGATCAATTGATCGAGCCAGCAAAAGTACAAAAATTATCACAATTTGTTGGTAGAACAACTGAAGCAAACTACAAAATAAGTGACGGATATGTACCGGAAATAAATGAAGATAGAACAAACTATCAATTGGAACCGGCAACTGTATATAAGTCAAATGGGCAAACTGTGGACTTTGCAGTGCCTTACATTGATCTTATTAATGAAATAAATGCAAGTGGTGGCAACTATTCAAAACATGATAGAATGCTTTCAAACCAAACATATTCTTATGCACCACCAATTGATGCAGATAAGTTTGTAAATTATAGAGAATACTATTGGATTCCTTTAGGCCTATCGCCGATTAGATTATCACCAGGTACCCCTGGAGCAAGGGTTGGATTTGACGTGGTCAACAATGCGGCCGGAGGATATCAATTCAGTCATAAGTCCCTCAGCAATCCCGACATAATTGTTTATAAAGGCAACACATATGATTTCAAAATAAACGCCTACGGGCATCCGTTTTGGATTAAATCACAGTATGGCACAGGCACAGACTTTGCAGTCAGCTCTGAATTAGTAACTAATAATGGAGCACAAGAAGGCACAGTTACTTTAAAAGTGCCAGCAAGTGATTCGAGCACAAATCATCCAAACGTATTATACTACCAGTGCCAAAATCATATTGCAATGAAAGGTAGAATAATCATACGCGATCTTGCAGACGAAGTCTTTGATGTTAATGAAAACTTAATAGGAGCAACTGCATTTACAGATTACACCGGCTTAGTAGCCTCTAATGGTCAAGTTGTTACACTATCAACAGATGTAGTTGATACGCATCAAAATAAGACATACTACATTGAAGGAGTAGGCACTGATATTGACTTGATACCTGAAACTGAAATACGCACTTATGGTGATTGGGCACAAGAGCTTGGAGCCATATGGGATGAAGATGGTGTGGAGGGTTGGGATACAACTGGATTTGATAACTCGACTGGACAATTAGTAAAGACAGATTATTTTACAATATCAAGACAATCATCTGATAGGAATGCGTGGTCAAGATCCAACAGATGGTTTCATAGAAGTGTTATCGAAGAATCTAATAAGCGTAACAATTACGCAATAGAGTTGAATGAAGCTGATAGAGCAAAAAGGCCAATTATTGAATTTCAATCAGGATTAAATCTTTATAATCACGGTACATCACATCGCGTTATCGATGTGCTTGATACAACTACAACTGATGCTTTAAGTCTAGTTGCAGGCACAGTAGGATTTATTGCGGATACTACACTTTTACGCGAGGGCGATAAAGTTGTGTTTACCGCTGATCCGGCCGAAAATAATAAAATTTTCACAGTAAGATATCTTGCTTTGGATTCATCTACTGCTCGTGAAAACATAGACAATGTAAGTCGGATACATTTACAACTAGAAGATGATTCAACAGTGATTGCAGATGGAACCGCAGTGGTTGCAAAAAGAGGGAACGCCAACAAAGGACAGACTTATTATTACACAAGGTCAACTGAGGAATGGTCAAAAGCACAGCAGAAGACAGGAGTCAATCAAGCTCCACTGTTTGATGTGTTTAACACATCAGGTATTTCAATAGGAAATTTAACCACATACGTGTCTACAAACTTTACAGGAAATTCAGTGTTTGCCATTAATACAGATGAACAAGGCACTCCTGACACAGTGTATGGGCAAAACGTTTTATATTCACGTCTTGGACTATTGTCTGACATACAAGTCAAAGACGCCTATAATGATAGTACATTCACATATGTGTCTGGTAGTGCAACAATCACAGAAGATATAAAACAACATTTTATGAGACGTACCAATAGATTGGGCGAGCACACTTACATTACAAATTATGCCAAATCGGGAACAGCCGTAAAACAGCGAGTAGTACAACAGTACACTGCTGACAATAATCAAACAGATTACGAAGTATCATCCTTTGCTAAACCGTCAGATCTATCAGATCTAAATGTGCAAGTATATGTAAATGGAGTCAAAACAACTGGATTTAACACAGTGTCTGGAACTGACAGTAAGTTATTTGTGCGACTTACAACTGCATCAGCACAAGATGATATTGTTACAATTAAGTCTCACAGTACAACAGGCATAAGGACATCCCAAGGTTATTATGAAGTTGCGGTAGCGGCCGAGAAAAACCCATTAAACGAAAGTATCTCTTTGTTTACTGTTGGCGATATAAAAGATCATTATGTATCTGCACTTAATAATCTTGATACGGTCACAGGAACACAAATTGGAGTAAACAATACAAGAGATTTACCTCCGATTTTTGAAAATGGCACAACTGTATTGCAACACGAAGGAAGTTTCCCACTTGCTTCTTTGTTTGCTAGAGACAATGATGTAAACCTAATAGATGCTTGGAGACAAACTGGATCACATTACGAGCAGTTCAAAGCGAATATTTTAAGACAGAGTGAAAAATTAATAAGTGGTGACATAGCACGTGACAATTTAGATGCAATATTGGAAGTGATTAATGCTAATAAAAACAGTGCAATGGCATATTATGATAGTGATATGTTGGCATATGGTACAGATAAAACACAATTAAAATATACAGTTGTAGATAGCAGTGTGCAATATTATCCTATAACTACTGAATTCAATCTTGATTCACTTTCAACTAGAGCAATTTATGTGTATGTTAATGATGTGCAACTTATACAGGGAAAAGATTATAACTTTGTAGGTGTTGAGGACAGTTCAAATTTTACAGGAATAGAAATGATTGCATCTTTGGCCAAAGATGATGTTATTAAAATTGAAGAATATGTTTCAACGGATGCAAACTTTGTGCCTCCTACTCCTGCTAAACTTGGACTGGCGCCAGCATATGAACCAACTTTAAGTTTAGATAACACTTATCAAGCAGATGACAGCACAACAAATGGAGTAAAAGTTTTACTGGGTCATGATGGTAGTAAAATGATTGCGTTTAATGATTTCCGCGATGAGATAATGCTTGAATTCGAAAAAAGAATCTACAACAATATAAAAGTCAAGTATGATCAAAGTATGTTAGATATTGCATTTGGCAGATTTAAAACAAATGAATACACCAGGACAGAATTGCTAAACATTTTTGCACGGGACTTTTATTATTGGTCTGGCGTAAACGGCGTAGACTACACAACTAATGATGTGTACACTGGAGAAAATGCGTTTACCTGGAACTACACTGATTTTTCCAAAACAATAAAAAGATCAACAGACGCAGATCCATTACCTGGACATTGGCGTGGAGCATATTTAGAATATTATGGTACAACATCGCCACATACAAAACCATGGGAAATGTTTGACTTTTCGATCAAACCATCTTGGTGGGATGACGAATATGGCCCAGCTCCATACACTTCAGGAAATGCAACTCTATGGGATCATGTGAAACGCGGACAAATTGTAAGGGGATCAAGAGCAGGCACATATGAAAAATATGCTAGACCAGAAATTTACACTGCTATCCCAGTTAATGATAACGGTGACTTATTGGATCCTGGCACTGCTGGCCTTTTGGCAGATGACACAGTAAATTCTCTTAATAAAACAAAAAATTGGATATATGGCGATATGGGTCCTGCAGAACATGCTTGGCGTTTTAGTTCGTCATGGAGATACGCAGAACAGATAGCAAACTTTTTATCACATCCTGTAAAATATGCGGGACTGTTTTTTGACGTATCAAGACAAACAAAAAATATTATTAACCAAACTGTGTATGATGGGAAGTTTAGAACATCTCCTAACAACTTTACTTTACCTGGCTCGGAACAAACAGCGGGGTACATTAACATCATTGCTGATTATTTGAAAGGTACAGGCGTCGATGTTAATAATGCACTAAAAATTAGACTTGATAACCTAAGTGTACAATTAGCATACAAGATGGCAGGATATACCAATAAGGATAATTTAGATGTAAAATTAGGATCTTCTTCTCCACTTAGTTCAAGTCAGTCAGTGTTTGCTCCTAATGAAAATTATGATCTTGTTGTCCATAAATCTGCTCCATCCAGTGTTGTAAATTATTCAGGTATAATAGTGGAAAAATCCACAAATGGATACAAAGTAAGTGGATATTCAAACTTCGACAGGGCATTTACAATTTTTCCTGCTTTGATTAACAATGATTATGCAATTATATCAGTTGGCCAAACCACTGAAAGTTTCACAGAATGGCAAGGTGGAGGTTTTTATAATATTGGATCTATTGTAAGAAATGAAGGAAAATATTATAGGGCCACAAAAGCAATTTCATCTTCACAAAGTTTTGTGGAAGGCAACTGGGAACTAATTGGATCGGCTCTACCATTACAAGGCGGCACTTCAGTCAGGAAATACAAATCATACAGTCCTGTAGCTGCGACAGTGCCATATGGTACTGAATACAGAACAGTACAGGATCTTGCTAATTTTGTTTACGGATATGAAAAACATTTAGAACACAAAGGTTTCATGTTTGATGAATTTTCTAAAGATTTAAATTTAACAATGGATTGGGATCTTTCTGCTAAAGAAATATTGTTTTGGACAACACAAAATTGGGCCAACGGATCAGTGTTGTCTGTGTCTCCAGCATCAAGTGTTTTAAAACATGTAAAAAAAGATTCTATAGGCGATGATCTTATACAAGGTGATAAATTTTACACTGTTTTACAACAAGATGGTTTTCCTATACAACCAAAAAATTTAAGGGTCAGAAGGACAGATGGCGAATTTATTATTGAAACTAATCCTGCTGAAGATGGCATATACAATGCAGACATTAGGGCAGTGCAAAAAGAACATCTACTGGTACTTGACAATGAAACTGCCTTCAAGGATGTAATTTACAATCGTATTCTTGGCACTAGGCAAACAAGATTAAAATTGGTAGGATTTAAAACAGCTGATTGGCAAGGTGATCTGTATGCTCCAGGATTTATTATAGATAGAGCTTTAGTAAAAGATTGGAACGAATACACAGATTATCAAATAGGGGATGTTGTAAATTATCAAGGTAACACATATGCGGCCACAATAAATCACGCATCAACTAATGTATTTGATCCTAGTAAATTTATAAACAAGCCAACGCCAACAAATGATATATTAAACAATCTTGATAACAAAGCAGAATCCTTCCGAGACTTTTACAGTTTAGATACAGAAAATTTTGATGCTGAACAACAAAGATATGCACAACACTTAATAGGATATCAAAAAAGAGATTATCTTGTAAATTTAGGATTTGAAGAACAAACACAATACAAATTGTATCAAGGATTTATTAAAGATAAAGGAACTAACAAAGTAGTTGATAGGTTCAGACTGCCAAATCAACAAGGACAAACTAAAACTTTTGACCTCTTTGAAGAATGGATGTTCCGTGTAGGGGAATATGGCGGACATAGAACATTAACACAATTTGCATATCCTGTAAGTGATAGCACACATAAAGAATTACAATATGTGTACGAATTAACTTCATCAACAAAGGATGACACTGAAACAGTAATCAATGTTGCTGACACTGAATTGAACAAAAGGCCATACAATTTGCCTTCAACAAAATTTGCAACGTATGCCTATGATAGTTCAAACTATCCTGCAAGTATTTTAAAACTTGGCACAGCAGGATATCCGCAAACAGAACAAGTTGACTTTACAGTATGGTCAACGGATGATTTGTTTAATTTAGATGTATCAACTTTCGAAGAAGGCACATTAATTTGGGTTGCAAATACTGCCTCTGGTAGTTGGGACGTTCTAAGAGTAAACACATTGAAAACGCCTATTTTAGATTACAAGCAGTTTGACGACAAAGTGCAATTTGAAACTAGAGACCAACATGGTTTAGTCGCTGGCGATATTTTAGCCGTCATGGACTTTAGTGGACAAGCAGAAGGAGTATACAGATTAGAGGAACCTTTTGACAGCACAGACACGTCAACAAAATTCAGTATTACATTTACTGATAGTCTAGACAGTGTTGCCACACAAGGAACTTTGGCCAAACTGCAATCAGTAAGAATAAATGACTTCGATGACATCAGCACAATTACTCCGCCAAAAGGTTGGGAAGTTAATGATTATGTGTATGTTGATAATAATTATGAAACTAATGATGGTTCGTGGCAGGTATACAAACGTGATGCTTTAGGTAATTTTGAAGTTCAAGGTTCTTTATCTTTGAACACAGATTTGTCAGATGCAAAAGCCGATGATGAAAACTTTGGTCATGATATTACTTTATCCAATGACGGTAAATGGATGGCTGTTGGATCACCAAATAAAAATAGAGTGTTAATTTACAACAGGCCGACGCTCAATGATCCTATTATTAACTATCAACAATTAACACCAGATTTAGCAAATAGTGCCGCTGATGACCTTTTTGGAAATGCAGTTGACATCAGCACTGATGGAACCACACTATTAATTGGATGTCCACAAACAAGTGACATTGTAAAAATGACATCAGTATCACTAGATAGCACCAGAACTTTGGCGCGAGGCACAGATGTAACAGGAGCCGTAACAGGAGCTACAGGAAAAATTTTAAGATATGAAGAGGGAGAATCACAGGATGTATTCCATATAAAAGTTACAGCAGGAACGGATTTTGCAGATTCTGCTTTGAATGCATTTGATTCCTCATCTGTTACTGTTGTTGATGCTATTACTGATGGAGATAGAACTAATCAAGGTACAGTGTATGTGATAACAAGAAATGTTGATCAACTGTATGCAACTAGAGAAAACATTGTATCTCCGGCACTGGCCCAAGGAGAAAAATTTGGACATGCTGTGGCAATTAGTGATAACAGTGAATGGATTGCAATTGGAGCTCCTGGAGGCCCTAATGATTCTACTTTTGCAAATAGAGGATCAGTATACGTTTATAGACAGATCCAAGACAGCAGTTCTGCTAGTGCAAGTTACATTTATCAGCAAACTTTAACTCCAGGCGATAACGAAGAAGAAAAAGATGATTCTGCTAACCAAGGCCAACAATTTGGTGATGTTGTGAAAATAAGTGGTGATGGAAACACCATAGTGGTTGGAGCAAAACTGCATGATGATTCTAGTGTCACAGATGCTGGTAAAGTATATGTGTATAGGAAACTTGATGGTACATTTGTAAAAGTTGAAGAGTTTGGTCCGACTGTTGCGAGAAATGAAACAAGGTTTGGAGAAGCAGTTGGTATAAGTGCTGATGGTAGTGACTTATTGATAGGTAGTCCAAGAGAAAAAGACACAGTGTCTGAGCAGGGAGTTGTGTATCATTATACAAACAATGTATCAAGTCATGTTGGAGATGGCTCGACGACTGCTTTTGTACCTTCTTTCACAGTGGACAAATACACAAGATTATATATATCTGCTGGTGTTAATCAATATAAGTTTGATGATTCTTCGACCACACTGTCTTATCATGTTAATGAAAGCACAAACACAGTAACATTATCAAGCACTCCTGCACTTAATGAACAGATTGTAATACAACAATACAAATTTGAATCTAAAATAAAAGGCAGTCCTGTAGAAGTAGGTGCAAGATTTGGATCACAACTTGATGTATATAACGATCAGTTGGCTGTTTACTCATCTAGTGGATTAACAACACGCAAAACAACATTCGATAAATTTAGATTAGATAGTTCTTCAACTGCACGTAATGAAACAACTTTTGATAATAAAGGAACCACATTTTCAAGTGATGTGCAAGACACTGGCAACGTACAAATATTCAAAAAGTACAGTGACACCTTTATACACAATGAAACATTATCAAATAATTCCGCGGCATCTAATGATAGTTTTGGTGAAGCACTTGCTGTATCTGACAGATATGTATATGTGGCAGCTCCAGACAGAGAAATTTTAGTTAACAATGATAGTTCTACTAGAGAAAATGCTGGTGAAGTGTTCATTTACGAAAAAACTGGAACAATAGATTATTGGAATGTAGATGTTACACAACCAAATTTGGTTAATCCATTTTTATTAAGGAAAAGTTTTTTATATACAAGAGGTAACAACACCCTTGTACAAGACATGCCAAGAATTGATCCAGTAAAAGATTTATTTTTCACAGATGTAGAACAAAATATTAAATTTAAAGTTCCTTTTGATCCTGCAGATTATAATTCATGGAATGATGAACATGTAGGCGAAGTTTGGTTAGACACTACACAACTTAAATTTTTATGGTATGAGCAGGGAGATTACAATTACAAACTTAAAAATTGGGGTAAGGTACATCCGTCTGCCACGGTGTCAGTTAAAGAATGGGTCAAAAGTTTATTGACTCCGACACAATGGAACGCACAATCAAGCACATCAGAAGGACAACAAGCTGGATTCACAGGCACAGCAAACGATGTTTTTGTAACACAACAGGTGTTCGATGATAGGACAAATTCATTTGCAACTTATTACTATTACTGGGTAGAAGAATCTACAACAGTTCCAAATGTAGATACAAGGTCACTTACGACAGCACAAATAGCAAGTGCAATTCGTAATCCAAAAAGTTTTGCAGAAAATTATTCAGCTGTTGTTGGACAAGACGCCATATTGTTATCAATACAACCTAGTGTTTTAACAAATAAAAATCTTGCTTTCCATATTGAAAATACCACAGACGTTGATTTCATTGAGCCGCATGTAGAATATCAACTGGTTGCAGAAGGTGATGATGATGTGAGTATCAATACTGACTTAGTTGCAAAAATGGAGGATTCATTAATAGGGTTTGATAAGTTTGGAAGATCAGTACCAGATCTAACTTTCCCAGATGACATGAGATATGGCCTTGAAAATCGTCCAAGGCAAACTATGTTTAAAGACAGAATTGGAGCTTTGAAAGATATAGTAGAGTTTACTAACGATAGACTACTTGACCAACCATATGCTACTCAAGTTGACCTTTCATTGTTTAACAAAAAAGATCCTGTCCCAAATATACTATTAGGCGAATATGACAGGGCAGTAGATACAGAAATAGATGTAGAATACATAAACACAGAAACTTTATCAGAAGGATTTAAAGTATTGGTTGAATTTGATTCACTTGCACAAGGCTGGGTAATTTATGAATATGATGGTGCAACATTCAGTAGAGTAAGAACACAAACATACGACACAACTAGATATTGGTCTTTAGCTGATTATTATGTAACAGGATATTCGGCTTCAACAGTACCAGATATAATAGTTGCAGATGAAAAAGGCAAAAAAGAATTAGATGCCCCAACCACAGGTACAGTTGTTAAAGTAAGATCAAGTTACAACGGAAAATTTAGACTGTATGTTAAAACAGCACAAGGATATGATGTCGTAGGAATAGGCGATGGTACAATACAGTTGTCCACTGGAATATATGACCTAGCAAGTGTGAATGCAGGATTTGGCGGTGATGCATATGATACAAAAGTTTATGATGAAGAAGCAGTGCAGGAACTTAGAAACATTCTACAGGGCATACAAAACTTTAATCAAAGCTCTGAATTTAATTACAACGAGCTATTCTTTACCGCAGTAAAAATTGCACTAGAACAAGACTCCGGAGTTGATTGGGTAATCAAATCTTCATTCTTAAAGAAAAATAACATTATTGAATCTATGCCGGTTGGTACTGAATTTGAATTAGACAATTCAGAAAATGTTACAAAATACTTTAACGAAGTTTTACCTTTTGCTACAAAAGTGAGAGACGATGTAAGCAAATATGGTGTGCTTGATACTAATGAAGGTGACTTCACAGACTTTGACAACCAAACATATTGGGACACTACTAAACGTGAATATATTAATCCAGAAGTATTTCCAGGAGATTCAACTTATTATGATGTGTATGAGAATTATCCACATAAATTTTATTCTGACAACTACAAGTATTCTATTGCTTCGATAGTTGTTGACGATGGTGGTGCTGGATATACAACGGCCCCAGATGTTAGTATTGCAGGAGGAGGCGGTAGTGGCACAGTTGCAAAAGCAGTTGTTATCGATGGTGTTGTATCATCCATTCAGGTAACCACAGTAGGCACTGGTTACATCGAAACCCCAACAGTGGTTATAGATGGTGGCGGTGGAGCTGTAACAACAGAAGCAAAAGCACATGCGGTGTTATCCAATTCAAAAATAAGAAAACTAAATGAAACAATTAAATTCGACAGAATAGCTTCCAACCATGCGTTGGCAGGAGGCCCAGCAAATATTAAAACATGGACTAAAGACACTGTGTATTCTAAGGGAGACAACATTAGATTTGGAAATGAAATATATCGTGTGCAAAATAGTTTCAAATCAGGAATAACTTTTGATGCAGATGTGCTTCAGGATGATTCTACAGTATCTGGCGACAGTAGCACAGTAGGCAGTTTAAATCCTCTTGTGTTATGGAATGCCGCTGACAGAATACACGCATACTATTCCCCAAACACCGGCATGCCGGGACTAATAGGTGATGGATCCACAGTTATTAATGCGTATGCACAATTAATGACAGGATTGGAGTACAAAGGCGTAAGAATAGCGTCTCCAACTTTCTCAACAGGTGAAGGTTATGATCAGGCAAACTATGACATGACCAATTATGATAAAAATGTTAGTGATCCTGATCTTACTGCTGAAGATTTAACGGACCTAGATACAGTGATTGACTCAAAAACATTTACAACAAGTCTGGGTACAAGAGCAGAAGATATAAATGTTGTTGGTGATGCATTTATATCTGAATATTCTGCTAACGGGCCTGAAGAGTTGTTACCAGGAGGCGTATACGACACACTAGATATGAAAGTGTTTACTAGGACCACTGATGGGGCAAGTATTATACAAAAAAGAAATCATTATGGGGATAGCTCAACAACTACATTTAGTATTCCAGAACCGAAAGCTGTGGATGGAGTTCGAGTGTTTATAAATGATCAGTTCAAGTTGCAAACAACTGATTACACTATTGATTACAAAAATAAAACAATTACATTTACATCTGCTCCTCCTCTTAATTCATTTATCAAGATAGTGTGCTTCCAAGTATCGACAGATAATCTATTAGCAAATATCACACGCGAAGGTGATGGATTAACAGTTGCATTTAACATAAACGTTACACACAATTTAATTAAACAGACATATGTGTTAGTCAATGGCGTAAAGACAGCAATTACTCTGTCACGCGAAGTTGGAAAACAAACCAGCACAGTAACATTCAGTACAGCACCAGCTGATGATGCTGTAATAGATATGTACTTCTTTGACCTAGATACAAGCAAGAAAGCATTTTCAGAAGTGGAAACAACAGAGTATACTGTTGCCACTGACTCTTCGGAAACAACTTTAAGCCTTACTACACTGCCTAGTAGTTTTGGTCCTTTCCATCATAAAGTTATTGTTGAGGGAGTTGCAGGCACAACAAGCACAAATAGGTACAGATTAAAACCACCACAAGTGAAATATTACACTGGTGACGCAACAACATCTATATTTTTGTTGCCTGATGAACCGCAAGGCAGTGAATTGGCTACTGTGGCCAATACAGAAGTTTATCTTAACGGTGTGTTACAATCTCCTGCTGAATATGCATTGGAACTGAATGCAGACTTGAAGTCACAAATTGTTTTCAGTATTGCGCCTTCCAATGGAGATGCCATAGCTATTGTGTTGAAAGTAGGAATGGATTATACTGTTAATGAGCAAGGACAACTAAGATTGTACAACAATTGGTCAGATGGAAGTTCAATACACAATGAAAAAATATTTGTCACAACCTTCAACAACCACGATCAAATGGGTATGCGTACTGAAGTCTTTGCCGCGTCGACTGGTTCACTTATTATCAACGAGTTAGATTATGGAGCAGTAGCACTAGGAGATTCAAGCACAAATGATTCTTCAACCTCGCCTATTACTGCAGGCACATTTATTGATCTTGGAGCAATTACAAGTGCCGCTGACACACTCTTAGATCGTGGGCAAATTGTAAATGATGCAACAGTAGCAGACATATCTGAAAAAACATACGTGTTAGATTTTGTTCCTACTAATTCTGATTATGTGTTTGTGGCACTGAACAAAAGTTATCTTACTGCTAATATTGATTTCAGAGTTGAAGGCAACAAAGTTATCATACCAAGAATAGCACCTAGTGCTACAGACGTGGTTACCATACACTATCTTACAGAAAACACCGTAAGTCAAAATGCAATAGGATACAGAATTTTTAAAGACATTTTGAACAGATATCATTATAGAAGAATTAGTGAAACACATTCTACAGTATTAACACAGACACTAAATGTAGATGATACTGAGATACAGGTCCGCAATACAAGTGTATTACCTACACCAGATATTGCAAACAATGTTCCTGGCGTAATATTCATTGGTAAAGAAAGGATTGCGTACTTCGAAAAAGATGGCAACACTCTAAAAAGATTATTTAGAGGTACATTAGGAACTGGCGTTCAAACTCATGTTGGTGGCACCCGTGTAGTTGATGCATCCAAAATCCAAGAAATACCATATGAAGATACGACGACAATGAATCGTCATACTGGCGATGGTTCAACAGTGTTCTTCGGAACAACATTCACCCCAAGTGATAAAAATCAATTAGTGGTTGAGGTTGGTGGCGAAACAACAACTGCATATTCACTTGGGGGTGATTCAAGTCAAGGCATACAGTTTGACACTGCTCCAGCATCGGGCGTTTTTGTTAGAATATATCTAAAAACAGGATCCATATGGTACACCGCTGGCACGTTAGATGACTCAAGCACAGCGGCTAATGGATTAGGTTTACAGCAATCAAAAACTGCTCAAGCAAAGTTCCTCAAAAAAGAAACAACTAATATTGATTTAATTTTAGTTTAAACTTGGATGTAAACTAAACGTGAATGTGTTAGTAGATCATCTACCATTGATCTGCCAAGTACTGCGTTTGGATTTGCGCCATTGTTTGCCATAGCATGACCTGCTGTGGCGGATGTTACAAGTAAGTCACCTTTGTTGACAGGACCAACAACCTTACATTGTATTTTTCCTTTAAGGGCAACTGCTGGACCTTCCTGATCTTTGTTCATTAAGTATGCAGGTTTTTCGGAAACAACTCCTGCTATTCTATAGTCATCTGATATTGTGCTTTGTGTAACCTCTTGACTGCCACCGAATACAAGCACAGTGCCAACCTCATGGGCCATGTCTGAAGCATAACGCTCTGCCAAGTCAGCGTATTGTGCTGAAGTTGCTGTGGCAGTGAGTAATCCTGACACACGCATGGCATCATTTACTAACACTTCAGTTGAATCATTTGCTGTAATAACTTGTGTTCTTATATTATTAATCACAACTTCTGAAGAATCACTTGATGTGATTTCGTTTACTTGCAATGTACCTAAGATATCTAATCCATCATTTATCACAACATCTGCAGAATCTGATGCTGATATTTCATTTACTTGCATTAGGCCTAATACTTCTAATCCTTCATTTACGACAACATTAGTTGAATCCGATGACAAAATTTCACGGACATCAAGAGTTCCGCATGTTACTGTGCCTGATGCATTCAAGTTTCTAAATTCACTTGCATCTTTATCTGCGTTAACCACCACTGCTTTGTTTGCCGCTATTGTTCCATTTGTTATACCATCAATTTTTTCTAGATCAGTCTCGTCCATGGAAGCTGATCCAATAATGAATGATCCTGTGGCAGTGACGTTTCTAAATGAAGCAATGTCTTTGTTTGAATCCACAACCACTGCTTTGGATGCCGCAACTGTGCCTGCGGTTACTCCATCGATAGTCTCAAGTTCTGCTTCAACTATTTCAGCGTCACCTATTGTAAATCCTGTTGCTGTTACAACTCCACTCGCTTCAACTGCTCCATCAATAGTGATAGTAGTTGAATCTTCTGCACGTAAAGTTCCTGCTAGTAATAAATCATCGGCCAAAGTAATGCCTGTAGAGTCAGATGATTGCAAAACGTTTACATTAATTGTATCAGCTCCTATAGTACCTGTAGCTGTTATTGCTCCTGTTACTCCCAGACCACCATCCACACTAACTGTGGCAGAGTCTTCTGCACGTAAAGTGCCCGCTAACAACAAATCATCATTTACTGTAATGCCTGTTGAGTCACTGCTTGTTAAAACATTTGTGGTAACAGTATCGACTGTAAAAGCGCCACTTACTGCAACTGCTCCTGATATTCCCATCCCTCCATCTACACTAATTGTACCTGAATCTTCTGCACGTAAAGTTCCTGCTAATAGCAGATCATCTTTAAATGTGACTCCAGTTGAATCTGTAGATGATATCTCATTCACTGTAATTTGGTTATCTAAGTTGAATGTAATTGTATCACCTGTAACTGCTGATGTTAAACTAGTACCACCCAAAATTTTAACATCCGATGTGCCAGGAGTAACAACTAAAGTGTTAGAAGAAGCATCTGAAAAAGAGTGTGTTGTTTCTGTTAGGTTAGCAAATGTGGCGATTCTAGTACCGCCTGTAGTTGCTCCATCATGCACTCTGATTGTGTTAAGATCAGTATCTACAGTAACCTCTCCTGAGGCTCCTACAAAGGAATTATGGTCGTTTGTTGTACCACGTCTAAATTGTATCTGAGTTGCCATATGCAGTTATTTATAACTATAAATAACACAGCACATGAAAGATCAAGCTGACACTACAAAAGAAAAAAAGGAAGATACAGTGAAAAAACCTGACGAAAAACAAGGACTTAACATCGAAGGTTACATCAAAATATTCGACCCTGAATCAGGCACTGTGTATGTAGATAAAAAGAATGCAATACATTATGAAAACTTCTCGGTTGCACTAGCAAAGTCAATATCTAATAGAACCACAGGATTCATAGAAGAAATGCATTTTGGAAATGGGGGCACAACAGTAGATGCTACCGGCACGATAACATATTTGACACCAAATTCTTCTGGAGACAATGCTAATCTTTATAACAAAACGTATTCTAAAAGTATAAATGATACTTCATCGCTAAATTTAGATGCGTCAAGAAACAAAATTACAACAGCACACACAAATGGTACCACCTATACAGATGTTATTGTCACAGCATTATTAGACTTTGGTGAGCCAGCTGGTCAAAGTGCTTTTGATAACACAACAACTTTGAATGATACATTTGTGTTTGATGAAATAGGATTGTTTTCATGGGAAGGATCAGCAGGCGAAGGCAATTTGTTAACCCACGTAATATTTCACCCAGTACAAAAATCATTAAACAGATTGATTCAAATAGACTACACAATCAGGATACAAAGTTTGACTAATTTTGTGGATGTATAACATATGTACACAATTAATAATACACGCGGCACAATACTAACAACAATAAATGATGGTGTTGTTGATTCAACAACCACCGTGTCTTTGCCAGGCAGACAGTATCAAAACTATGGTGAGTTAGTAAATGAAAACTTTATAAAACTTTTAGAAAATTCCGCAGGTACAACTGCTCCAGGCAATCCACTGGAAGGTGAGCTTTGGTATGACACAACAAATTCACAGTTAAAAGTAAACAGAGGGGGAGACTCATCACTAGCATTCTTAACTCTTGCTACTACTGAAAATGGAGAAAGCAACATCACCATTGTTGGTGATGATTCAACCGGAACTGCCATAAATTTAGGTCAAAATTTTCAAATTGCAGGCGGTACAGGAATTTCCACAGCTGTCAGTGGTGACGTATTAACTATCACAGCGGACGAAGATCAAATTGTAAACAGTTTAGAATCGTCTGACTCCACTGAAATAATAGTAAAAGATTCTATAAGTGTTCAAGGCACAGTTACAGCCACTACTATAGATACCAATGAAATAAAATCTTCAGATTCGACTCAAATACAAATTACAGACAGAGTAAGTATACATGAGATATTAAGTGTTGGAACGGTACAGGTAAATGAAATAAATTCAACTGATTCTGCACAGGTCACAGTAGCAGATGGACTAACGGTGACAGGCGCTGTGGTCATGTTGGCTAATTTACCAACAAGTGATCCTGCCAATGCAGGACAGTTATACAATGATTCAGGCACATTGAAAGTGAGTTCAGGATAATGGCATACGTTATTAACAAAACAGACGGGTCGATAGTTGCAACTGTAGAAGATGGTGCTCTTAATGGGGATACAAGTTTACAACTAATTGGTCGAAACTATCAATCATATGGTGAACCGTTTAACGAAAACTTAGTAAAACTATTAGAAAACAGTGCAAGTACATCGGCGCCAAGTAATCCATTAAGAGGAGAACTGTGGTTCGATGTTACCACTTTACAATTAAAGATTTACAACGGATCTAATTTTGTAGGAATCAATAACACCACGAATTCAGCATCTCAGCCAACTGGATCATATGAGACAGGTGCATTTTGGAATAATACAACAACAGACCAATTGTACATGTATGATGGAACAGATTGGGATTTGATAGGCCCAATATACAGCACTGCTGATGGCATATCAGGATTCAGGGTAGACAGTGAAACACTGTCAGATAGTACGACAGCAAACGTATTAGGATTGTATCTCGATGGAACAAGAGTAGGTATTTTAACAACTACAGATAGGACGTTGATTTCAACACCAACTGGATTTAGTTCAAGCACTTTAAAACAAGGACTTACATTACATACACCTACAGATTCGACAACATTTAGGCTACACGCCACTGCACAAAATGCCTTAGAATTAGCTGGTACACCTGCGGAAAATTATCTACTGAATAATGTCAACGAGACAATGACAGGTACATTGGCAATACAAAATAATCAAGGTATAACTTTTGGAACAAGCAATGAAGGAAAGCTATTTGTTGATTCTAACAATGTTGTGTTACAGAATGAAAATTTTGATGGAATACAATTTAGAGTAAACCAAGCATCAACTATTGTTACAGCGGCAGAGGTAACAAATTCAGGTGATTTGCATGTATTTGGAAATTTACAAATTGACGGTAATTTAGTCACTGCTGGTGCATCATCTTCATTTGCAGATTCTTTACTTGTTGTCAATGATCAATCGCCAAGAGCGTCGAACCAAAATGCAGGTATTGACATTGAGGGTGCAGGTGCAGGCACGGATGTAACATTCACTGTAAATGGTGCAGATGGTGGACCATTACAATCATCGTCAGGACTTTCTGTTGCATCAGGAAAAGGGTATGACATTGCTGGGACAACTGTATTATCAGCCGGCACATTAGGATCGAGCATAACAACTTCATCAGTTTCTACTGTTGGGGCTTTGATATCAGGATCAATTGTAAATGGATTTGGTGCAATTAACAATAAAGGAAATGCAATCGAAACAACTGGAGTAACAACTAACGGTGATTTAATTGTTGAAGCAAGTGCGTCAGATTCAACAGTAAAAATTACAATGACTGCGGCTAGTGGAAATATTAACACAGCGGGCACAATTACAGCGGCCACAGGATCTGCAATTGGCAACTTAACTTTAGCAAATGGATCAATTACTGACTCAGGTGGTGAAATAGATTTTGGTGATGAACTATTAACAACCACAGGAAAACTTACTGCTGGCACATTATCAACCACAAGAATACAAAGTAGTGATTCATCAGATATCGATGTAGATGGTGCGTTATCTATACGTGAAGATTTGAAAGTAACAAATATTTCATCAAGCGATTCCGGCTTTGTAACAATAAATGATGGACTTATGCTGGGTGGCCCACTCCTTGCAGAAGATTCAGGTGCAATTCAAATTGAAGGAGAGGCCCTGAATGTGTCCGGCGCTATCACTACAGAATCCAGCATCCAAATCGGAAACACCACGGTAATAAATCAAATTTTAGATGAAGATGATCTTGCTTCTGATTCCAACACGTCATTAGCAACACAACAATCTATTAAAGCATATGTAACAGCACAGATTGCCAATATTAATCAAGACTTGTTCTTTTCACTCAACACCACAGGTTTATCCAATTCAGCCATTGCATCATTGTTAGATACTTTAGCTCCAAATTCAGCAAGTGGGACAAAAGCAAGGATCGCTGGTGTAAGCATTACAGCATCGTCTTCATCATCATCTAGTTATAACCAGGTAATTGGGGACACACGTAATTCAGTTTCCACAAGCACTACCACGACACTTAATCACACAAGAAATAATGATTTAATTTTCACACGTGGTGCATCTAACTGGGCATACACTTCAGGATAAAATATGCCTGCACAGGCTCCACAAATTGTCAAAAATTATATGGCTAATGCGGAAGAAATTCTGACCCATGCAATACAACATGGAAAATTTACAAGGAGAGTAAAAGGTACAAGAAACATGCATCAAGCAACACCTGGTGGTCCTATAAGTAAATTTTCTTCTTGGTTTATCCATGTTGAAGATCCTTTTTCTGATAAAATCTTTGAAACGATTCCTGAAGACAGAAAGTGGTGCACTCAGTTAGTTTTAAACAGATATGAGCCAGGTGATTATCTTGTAAAACATTGTGATGCTCAAGGCTTATATTGGAGGTTTAAATTAATATATCTTACAGCAGGACCACAGCATTTTTGCTGGTATGATAGCAACAATAATCAACATTTTATACAGGAACATGTAGGAGCCATGCTTGATATGGACATAGGACTGTATCACGAAGTAACGGAAATACAGCCTGGAGAGCCAACAAAGTATTCCCTCTGTCTTTTATACGAATAAATAATAACATAATGGCAAAGCAAACAATGACATTGATGTTCAACGCAAAAACAGGCATACTGTTAGGCGAAAAACCAGTGGAAAGTGCTGATCTAGATCTAAGCAAATTTAAATTTAAAACATTAGAAATCGATCCTATTGAAGATTTTTACGATGGTGATTATGACACAGGATCTGTAAAATCTTGTGCGGAGAAACCTATGCTGAATGAATCAGTTGTAAATGCTCAAACTACACAAACTATTGAAACGAAATATCCACTGCATAAGCAGTTGAACGTTATTATGGACATGTTAAACAAAAGTGATATACCTAACACATCAGAATTTGCTGACATGATTCAGCACATTAATGAGACAGTTGAAGGTAGCAAATTGAAGAAAAAAACATATCTTGAATCTGATGCTTATCATTACGAAACAGAAGAAGAAGCAAAGGAGAAAGAAAGAAAAGCGATTGATTTTGACTAAAAATCTAATGTATAAATATTAATAGATCATGGCATATACAATTAACAAAACTGACGGAACAGTATTAGCAACCGTAGCAGACGGTACATTAGATACCACCACCAACATACAATTGATAGGTAAAAACTATGCAGGTTACGGAGAGATACTAAATGAGAACAGTGTAAAATTATTAGAAAATTTTGCAAGTGCAAGTTCACCAGACAAGCCATTAACAGGTCAATTGTATTATGACACAGGCTTAGCACAAGTTAAAGTTTACAATGGCACAGCTTTCAAGGCAGTAAATGGTGCCATTATATCATCAACTGCACCTACTGTTGGAGCAAAAGGTGACATGTGGTATGATGATGTTAACTCTCAAATTTATGTGTATAACGGATCAACCTGGGTACTGGTAGGTCCACAGGCTACTGCTGGATCAGGAACTTCAGGAGCCATTGTTAAACAAATTACAGATACAACAGGAGTAACCAGAGTTGTTACACAACTAATG
>MDTB01228027.1_pt1 | contig 23877 bp, 17 predicted proteins | sample 811161 | NCBI WGS metagenome assembly MDTB01 (sample SAMN05326650, study PRJNA326480) | marine metagenome | isolation source: seawater | place: Mediterranean Sea | collected 2009
ATATATATATATATATATATATATATATTAGTTTTATTTATTGATATATTTTATATATAATTAATTACCCCATCTTCTTTTATAATTATTTCTACAATCTTTTTCACTTTCCAAAAAATCATTTTTATGAAATTTTTTTAAAGACATTCTATTGTCTCGTAAATCACATAGATACTTTAATTCTGAAGGTAATATTGCGAATTTATTATCACGACCTGGTAAATTATGATCTGTAGTGAAATGTTTTTCAATTACATCTATATCATATTCTAAACTTACTATTGAATCAAATATTCCTTGACAATGACCACTATAACCTACACTATTATGAATTTTTTTTAATTCATTTATTCTATCTAAATTACAAATATTATAAGGACAAGGATATGATGAAACACAATGCATAATTGAAAAATTCATTTTATTATCTTTTAATTTTTTTACTACATTTTTAACATCTTTAAATAAAGATGTACCTGTAGATAAAAATATATGATGTTTTTTCTTTTTTGAAAAAAATTTAATTACATTGTTAATTAATTGTTCATTGTCCATTTCTGTACTTGGAATCTTAACTTCGTCTATTAGATTTGAAACAAATTCTACATCTTTCGAACAAAATACAGAAGTTAAAAAATTAATACCTAATTTATCACATTCTTTTTTTAATTCAAAATGTTTTTCATTAGTAAGCTCTGCTTTTTCATATATTTGTCTTCTACCATCATTATCCCATGATCCTTTTTTAAGATTCTTAACGTGCCAAGTTTGAAATTTTGCATAATCAGCGCCTGATTCTTTTGCGGCCTTAATCATTTTTTTTGCTAAACCGATATCACCCATATGATTCCATCCAATTTCCGCAATTATAATTGTCATTATAAATATTATAATGACAATTATAATATTTATGGTAGATAAGAGTTACATCCCATCTAATCTTGAACAATACTGATCATAATTAAAAGTGTTTTTTTTAAGTAATAATTTTGCTAATTCTAAATCAATAGGTTCATCTATATTAATTGTCCTAGATGGTGGCATAATATATGGTTTACAATTATAACCTAATCTTGGTGAAATTATTTTTGGATCTGTGTTATAAAAAGAATTTCTAGTAAAAGCATATATACTTCCATTTCTTACATATGCAGGAGGAGTCAAATCTTGTCTTCTGCTTTCAGGAACTTCAGGATAAAAATCTATTAGCATATCATTTTTTATATATTTAACTCTGCTAGGATGGTTATCCCATATTCTTACTACTGAAACTACACCATCTGCTTTAGTTTTAACTAACTTTTCAATACAACCATCAATATCTTCAACTGTTTTTAATGGATTTGTATTCATAACTTCTACTATAATATCATAATCTTTATATTTATCAGTAACATCTTTGAGAGCATCAGCAGAAGTTGATGTATCTTGTGCCAAATTATTAGGTCTATCATGAAATTTTACATTAATTTGTTTACAAACATTTTGTATTTGTTTATCTTCCGTAGAAACTATATGTTCGTCAATATATTTACTTTTTTTAACTTCCATAACTGTGTATTCTAATAATGGTTTTCCATGGATTAAGGTTATATTTTTTCTAGGAACCCTTTTAGAACCTCCTCTAGCTAATGTAATTGCGATAACTTTTTTTCCATCAATCATATAGTCTATATTAATATATTTTTTATATAAATTATATATATAATTTGATATTTTATTAACAGGCAAATATATATCATAATAAATAAAAAAATAATATTATAAATTAAATGAAAATTAAAGAGAAGATTTTCATTTAATTTATAATATTATAAATTAAATGAAAATTAAAGAGAAGATTTCAGTTATAATTAGATGTAGAAATGAAGAAAGATATATTGGACATTCTATTCAAAGCATTATTAATTTTTTTTACACTATTAAAAATAAATTATATTTTTTCCCATACTGCAGTTAACATATTTCCTAAAAATGGCCCAGATTTATCTATTTCTATACCATTTGATATTTTAATAATATCATCTTTAAGTTTTTGATTATCTTTGTCTATATTAGCATAAGGTGTCTCAGAATACTGATAATGATGAGATATATATTTTAAATTAAATCTTTTCATTATTTCGTTTAGATGTTCTATTGAAAAAAAATGAACATGATCAGGAGTAAATAATGTCCATTTACCTCTATAAACTTCAAACGCAAAAGAACTACCGTTAGGTGTGGCAGTTATAAAAAATTTTCCTCCTTTTTTCAAAATAGAAGATGCTTTTTTAATTTCACTAATAGGATCTATAAAATGTTCTATTACACCTCTCATCATTACAAGATCATACTTTTTGTCAAAATTTAACTTATTAAATATTCCAACTCTAACATCTATATTAAATGATTTTTTTGCAGTCATTGCACTTTCTTTACTAATCTCAACACCTTCTAAATTAAATTTATTTCTATCAAAACAGTTTAAAAAATATCCTCCTGAACACCCAACATCTAATATATTTCCAGATTCAACATATTTAATTATCCAATCTCTATCAATTTTATACATAATATTTCTTGCATCCATCTTCTTTTTATTTTTTTTTCTTTGAGATAAATACTTTGAATAAAGATTTATTACTCCCTCCTCATTAAAATATGGATTTGTTGATATCATATTACATTTTTTACATTTTCTAGCTATAAGATAATTATTTTTTGCAAATAATTCAAATTCATCTCCATTACAAACAATACATTTTTTTACTTTTTTTTCTAAATAGTTTTTTAATTCATTAAAATCATAACGTGAACTGTGTTTGTTCATATATATATATATATATATTATTATATTAATAATTAATAGATGAGGTGTGAAATTTGCTATTAATTTATTATAAAAAAAGATTTACAAAATTCACTTTCAAAATTTATTGAAATATAATTTTTATTTAATTTATAATTTTTTAATTCGATCCATTTTTTACCGTTATATATTCTTAAAAAAAAATATTCTTCCTCAATTTTTATTTTAGAATCCAAATATACTTTAAATTTATTAATATTTATTAACAGGTAAATATATATCATAATAAATTAAAAAATATAATTATAAATTAAATGAAAATAAAAGAAAAAATTTCAGTTATAATTAGATGTAGAAATGAAGAAAGCCATATTGGACATTCTATTCAAAGTATTATTAATCTTTTTGATAATCCAGAAATAATAATAGTTGATAATAATTCTACAGATAATTCAATGAAAATAGTTAATTTGTTTGCAAATCCGACTATAAATAATTGTATAATCAAAAAAATAAATATAAATGAATATACTCCTGGATTAAGTTTAAATGAAGGAGTAAAAAAATGTACTAATAATATTATTTTAATAATATCTGCACATTGTAAATTAAAATTAATTGATTTTAATAAAATTAAAAATTCTTTAGAAAAATATGTTGCAGTATGGGGGAAACAAATACCCTTTTATTTTGGTAAAAAAGTTAATCCAAATAGGTATATATGGCAAAATTTTGAAAATAAAGATTCTATAAATTATTATTCCTATGGTGAAAATAGATATTTTTTACATAATGCTCTATGTTTTTATAAAAAAGATATATTATTAAAATACAAGTTTGATGAAGATTTAATTGGGAAAGAAGATAGGTATTGGGCAATTGATCGGATTAAAGAAAATAAACAAATATTATATGATTCTAGCTTGGAATGTGAACATTATTTTACTAGTAATGGAGCAACATGGAAAGATTTTTAATAATATTATAAAATAATTTTTATAATTATTATTTAATATATATATATGTATATTAAATAAAAATGAAAATTTAAAAATACCATTTTATAGATACAGGATGCATGGAAATAATAAAACAAAAAGTACAGATTTTGATAAAAAAAAATAAATTTTTTATAGTTTAGTAATCTGATTTAACATTTTAATTGGGTTAATATTATGTTTAAATATCATTAATTAATTTTTCAAAATCTATATTATTTTTTTTAATATAAGAATTAATTAATTTAATTTCATTATAATTAACTATTAAATCTTTTCTATTATTCATTCCAATTTTTTTATATTTAATGTTCATGTTTTTTTTTTGATAATTATTTAATACATTTGTGAATCCACAATTAAAACCTGTTTTTAATTCTAATTGAAAAGGATAATTATTTAAACGAAAATAATTATATAATGGAGCTTTATAATTTTTATTTTTTAAATCATTATGTAACCATAAAAATTCCTGAACTACAAATTTATCTAAAAAAGGATATCTACCTTCTATTCCATAACTTCCTGTAACTGTTTCTTCTTTCATTAAATATGCTTTTTGAGTATTGTCATAAAAATTTTTCCATGGAAAAATATCTTCTAAATTTTCAGGAAATTTTCCTCCAATTGTACTATGAGAAAAATGTTTTATACCATTAAATCCATAATCACTAAATATCTCATCTGCCCCGCTACCAGATAAATATATTAATTGTTTTTTTTTTTTGCTTTAGAACATATATAAGACATACCAATACTTCCATTATCATCTCTAACATTTTGACCATGTGAACGATATTTTAGTTGTTTTAAAACTATATTAAGTTTTTTAGTATCTCCAATAATAAAATCTTGTAAATTCCTTCTTATAGCACCAGATCCTTTTGATTTCCATTCACATTCATAATTATTACATAAAATACAAAAATTATCATTTTTTCTTGTGGATCCATGTTTTAGTTTATAAGACAAATGTTTTAAATTATTATCTAATTCTTTTTTATTTTTTTCTATCTTTAACAATAATCTAATATAATTCTCTTTTTCACCATTTTCTATTTTAAAAAAATAACTTTCACTATTTTTATGTAAATAATCTCTTGATTCAATAAATTGTTCCTTTGATAAATTAATAATATTCGATTTTTTAATATCTTTACATCTACTTTTAATAATATTTTCATCTTCTGATCCAAGTATTGTATATGCACTAAAATCGTTTTTTTGTTTTAATAATTCACATGCAATAGCTCCACTATCATAACCAGCACTTAAGCCAATAAATAAACCATGTTTAATATTTCTAGTTCTTTTATATATTGATTTTTCAAACGCTGTAATCCAATCAGAATAATTATTTTTATATTGTTTTAAACAAAATTTATATACTATTTTTTCTTCTATTTTTTCTAGTTTACTTAATTTATAAATATGTGTTTTGTTTGGTTCAAGTTGTTTTGGATTACTAAAATTTAATCTTCTTAAACATGATTCATAAGAAGATATTCCAATTTTATCATTTTCAATTGATAACCATAGTGGTTTAATAGAAAAAATATCAGTACTAAATATCAATAAATCATTTTTAAAATCAACTAAAATTAATGAAAACTCACCATCTAATTTTTTAACAAAATCAGTTCCATACTTTTCATATAAGGGTATTAAACACTCACCATCAGTATTATAATTTCCGAATTCATCATAATTATATATCTCTCCATTAAATAAACAAATGATATCATCTTTAATAAATGGTTGAGGTCTAAATTCCCCTGTCATACTTAATAAACAATGAATAAAATTATAATTATTAATAATTTTTTGATTTGTAAAATCAGGACCTCTATATTTTAAATAATTTATTACATATTCTAAATTTTTTATATTTATATTAGTAAATAGTATACCACACATAATATATATATATACATATATATATATATATATATACATAATGGTAGAAAAATTAAATTATCATAAATACTATGGACCATTATTAAAAGAATATATAAAAGAAAAATATAATGAAAAGCTTTTTTATAATAAGAATTATTTTAATGATATATTTATTTATGAAGATTCTAAAAAAGAAATAATATTATATAAAAAGTATATTATTTATGAATTTAATAAAAAAAATAGTAATAATAACATAATTGATTTTAATGATTTATTTAAAGAAATTAAAAATATGATTATAAATAAAAAAATTAAAATATCAATTTATTATATTAATTTCATTGTAGATAATAAAATTGATTTAAATATAATTAATAATAAAATTATTGATTATCAATTAATATTTTTTATAGATAATGATAATATTATTTTTGAAATTAAAAATAATTTATTTTATTCATGTCTTTTACAAAAAATAAATAATGATATTAATATAATTCTAGATAAATATAATCAAATTAAAAATAATATGACACATATTTATTGTGAAATTTCATGCTCATATAATGGTTTTCTAGAAAATTATTTAGAAATTGAAACTATTAAGAAAGAATTTTATAAAAATAATTTTTGGTTAGATTTTAAAAGAGTTATTGATAAACAGTTATATGATATAAAATGTACTTACGATGACATATTTTATAATTATAATATTTTAATATTTGATGCAACAACTTGGAATGAAAAATATAAATTATTTATAAATGAATATTCTAATATTTTAAATAATAAATTAATAATTATAATTCCATATAAATATGATGTTGATACTGTATATAATGAGGAAATGTTAGATTATTGTTTAGATTTAAATATAGTTTTTGGATTGACGAACTGTAATTCTATTTCTAATATTTTAAATAATTCTGATAAATTTATGATATTAGAAAATTATTATTGTGGTACATACGCATATTTATTAACTGTAATTACATGGTCATCATATTATAAATCAAAATTTAATAAATTTAAAAATATTCCATTATTAAAATATGATTTTAATAGTGACAATATTTTAGATAAAAATACCTTTTTAAAAATTAATAATTTAGATATTAATAAAAAAATTGCAACTATTATATTATCATGGCCAGCTGATCACAACTCGCCTTCTAAATTTAATGAATTGATACTTATGCAAAATGAAAATTTTTTAGTAAATTTAAATAATAGTTTATTGAAATTAGGATATAATATGATTATTAAATTACATCCTTTTAGTGGAATGAAAATAAAAAATAATAAAATTTATTTTAATAATGATAATGATAAACAAATGATTGAAAAAAGAACATATATAAATTTTAATGAAATATATAAATATATAAATAAATTTTGTGTAATAGATAATATTTATAATAATGAGGTATATAAATATACTGATTTTAATATTATATTATCATCTTGTACTGTTGGATTTTGGGGATATATTTATAAAATACCTTCATTAATTATTTCTCAAAATATAAAATACAATTATAATATTAAAAAAAGTAAATTAATTGATACTTTTTTAAGGAATATGAAAAATAATAATTTATTACTAAACAAAAAAATATGTTGGGTATTATTACATACAATATATTGTATGTATTCAATCATTAAGAATTTTTTTGAGAATAATTATAATATTAAAAAAAAAAAAAACCCGGATAACATATTTTCAAAAGTTATTAATAGTATTATTGATTTATATTTAAATAATGATGCAAAATTTTTAGTTAATATAATTGATAATTATTATGATTTCATTATTAATTTAACTAAAAAATCATATTATGGAGATATTAAATATTTAAATGATAATCACTCGAATTTATATGATATATTAGAGGAATTTATAAACGAAGAACATAAATTTAATGATTTGGCAAAAATAATATATGGTAATACCCATAATATAACATCTAATGGTTATTTTGATATAATTAATAAAATAATTATTGATAAATATAAAAATAATAATAAACAAATTAAACTTTTTATTTCAAAATATATTATTTATGATTCAAATAATATTAATTTAATTAATGATAATAATATATTTGAAATTGAAATTTCAAATAAACCAACAAAAAGTTATGGAATAAATTTTTATATAAATTCTTTTGAAGAAAACATTAAATTATCTTTGTCTTTTGAATGTAAATGTAAAATTATTGAAAATATGTATATTAAAATATACACTGGAAAAGAATGGATAACTATGGATGAAAAAATTGATAATAATTATAAAAAAATATCAATAACTACTACTTTTAATTTAAATAGTAGATCTAAATGGAGAATTTCATCAACTTCTTTAACTATTAATCAAAAGATATCTTTTAAAAACATTAAAATAGAAAAACAACCATAAGATTAATAGGTGAAGAAGTTGATAAAATTCTCCATCTAGACTTACTATTTAAATATACATGTATATATATATGAATTATAGTTTAATTATACCTGTAAGATCTGGTTCACAAAGAGTAAAAAAAAAAAATATAAGAACTTTTGGTAATACTACGCTACTTGAAAGAAAAATAAATATTGTTAAAAAAGTAAAAGGAATAAATGAAATTATTGTTAGTTCTGATTGTGATAAAATGTTAAAAATTTCAAATAATATGGGCACAAGTATCCATAAAAGAGATAATTATTACTCAAGTTCAGAATGTCCTAATAATGAATACTGGAAATATTTAGCTCAAAATGTTGGTAAATATGAAAATTTAATAATGGTTAACTGTGTAGCACCTTTTGTTGATTCAAATGTAATTCAAAAAGTTATTAGTAAATATGAAGAATTAGATGATAAATATGATGGGATAACGACTGTAAGTTCAATGAAAAAATTTGTTTGGTTTTTAGACGAAAATAATCCAGCCAATTATGATAAAAATAAAAGTCCAAATAGTCAGGATTTAAGAGAATTAGGTGAAATAACTTTCGCAGTTTCTATATGTAAAAGAAAAACGATCATTGAATCAGAAAGTATTTTTGGAAATAATCCATATTTTTATAAATTAGACAGTATAGAATCATTTGATATTGATAATCCACATGAATTTTTATTATCAGAAATGTTATATAAAAATAATATATTATCTGAAAGTGATGCTAAAAATTATTTGTCAAGAAAGCTTGATACAAAATTAAACTTATTAGATTGTACCATTAGGGATGGAGGATATATTAATGATTGGAATTTTACAGATCAAGAAGTATTAGATTGTTATAAAGCTACTACTGAAGCAGGATATAATTATTTTGAAATAGGATTCAAAACTAATAGAGAAATGGTCCCTGATAAAGGTAAATGGTGTTATTGTGATGAAAAGGATATTTCTAATATTAAAAAAAAATTTCAATTAGGATGCAAAATAGCGGTTATGGCTAAAATTGGTACATTTAAGTTAACTGACTTTGTTTTAAAAAAAAATTCTGATATTAATATGATTAGATTATTGATATCTTCAGTTTATAAAGAGAATAATGTGATTAAAGATGGAATATTAGAAAAAAATATAATAGATTGTAAAAAAATAGCGTTAGAAATGATTAATATGGGATATGAAGTATGTATTAATATACCTGGAGCTCAATCTTTAAACAATAAAGAAATAAAAATAATTTGTAAACATTATCATGATTTAAATATTGAATGTTTATATATTGCAGATACATTTGGTACTTTTGATGATGTAATTGTTACGAAACAAATTTCAAAAATTTATAGAGAATTAAATAAATATAATTCAAAATTAAAGATTGGATTCCATTCGCATAATAATAATAATGATTCAGTATCAAAAACATTAAAAGCTATTGATTTAGGATGTAATTTTATAGATTCTACTATAAATGGTTTAGGAAGAGGAGCTGGAAATTTACCGAGTGAATTAATTATTTTAGAATTAAATAAAAAAAAAAATTTTCATCTAAAAATTTTACCAATATTAAAATATATAGATAATAATATTAGAAGTATTAAAGAATATAAAAAAAATAAATTAATATTTGGTTATCACCCATTATATTCTTTATCTGGTTTTTTAAATATGCACCCTAATTATATTACAGAAATTATAGAAAAATATGATTTTTTAAAAATGGATGAAATTTATAATTTAATTATAAAAATATACAATTACAATAATTCTAATTCAAAAAATAAATATAATAATAAATTAATAGACGATTTAATTATAAAAATACACAATGATAATAATTCTAATTCAAAAATAAATATAATAAATAAATACTAATTATTTAGTATAACCCTTTAAGTATATAATAATCATATATATAGTTATTATATAATGAATACAACTTTAGTTCATAGATTAAATAAATATAAATCTAATCAAGAAAAAATAAAATCTTTACAATATTTGTCAAAAAAATTAGATCAAATACACCCATTACATAGGAAAGTACAATTTTTATTAGATATTAGAGGATATATTAGTATGAATAATATAATAGGAAGTTATGTAGAATTTGGATGCTATGAATGCGAAATGATGTATAGTGCATATAATATTTTAGAAAAAAACAAAGAAATGTATAAATATATTGGATTAGATTTATTCAATAATGAACAACCAGAATTTAATGATGAAGATTTAAAATATAGTCAAATATATCAGGATCATGAATCTTTTATTTCTAATAAATATGATAATATTAATAATTTTGTAAAAGAATATATTGGAGAAAAAGGAATATTGATTAATGGTGATTTTAGAAAAAATAATATATTAAATACTTTAAAATCTCATATTAGTGATAAAAAAATAAATATTTCTGTTATTGACTGTAATCTTATTAGTAGTATAAAAACATCAATAGATTTTACCCTAGATAATATTGTAAACGGTGGAGTAATATTTATTGATGATTATTTAACTAATGTAAGTAATGGTCCAGATGTTCATAATTATTTGTTTGAAAGTGCTAAAAATAAAAATTTACAATTAATAGATCATAATTTTTATGCTCCTTTTGCAAAATCATTTATTGTATTTCACAAAAATTATAATTTTGATGATAAATTACTAGATCATATATTAGAGTATAATGAAAATGGATTTACAATAATTAGAAATGTCTTTAATAAAGAAGAATTTTTAAATATTATTAATAAAATAGATGAACATATTAAAAATAATAAAGATGAACTGGATATATATTATGAAAAAGATGGAAATACTATAAAAAAAATAGAAAAAATTTTATATTCTAACAAAGAAATTATGGATTATTTTAATAATAATATAATTATAAAAACTTTTATGAAAAGAATATTTGAAGATGATTTTATTTTATTTAAAGATAAATTAAATCCAAAATATAGTAACAAAGGATCTGGATGGAAAATGCATGTTGATGGAGTATTTTATAGTAATACTTGTGATAAAGGTTGGTGGTCTTATGCATCAATGTTTATTAACATTTTAATACCATTAGGTGATTCTAAAATTGAAAATGGTACATTAAAAATTGTAAAAATAGATAAAGATAATTGTAGCTATGAAAAATTATTAGAAAATACAGATAAAAAAATTAATAATGGTGTTCCTAAAAAAGAGATATATGAAAAACTAGAAAAAAATTTGATTCCTTTAGAATTAAATATAACAGATATAGCATTTTTTAACCCCAAATGTTATCATACTTCTTCAAAAAATATTTCAAAAAAAGATAGAAAAGTGTTATATCTTACTTATAATAAATTATCTGATGGTGATAATTATATGAAATACTATGAAGAAAAATCAAATAGTTCTAATTTAGGAGATCATAAAAAAGGTGATTGGATTAATTTACATAAATTCTAATACATATCACATTATAAATTTTATCATATAATTATTTTATTATTATATTATATATATGATAAAATTTGTTATTTTTGATTTTGATGGAGTATTCACTGATGGAAAATTTTATTTTAATAATCAAAGTATGTCTTCGAAATGTTACAACTGTAAAGATAGTTATTCTTTAAAAATATTAAAAAAAAATAATATTAAATCTGGTGTTATAACAGGAGATAATGTTATAGATTTAAAAAATGCTAAACATATCTATCCAAGATTAGATAAACTTAGTATGGGAAATAGTAATAAAATAGAAGTTTTAAATAAATGGATAAAAGAATATAATTTAACATATGAAAATATTGCATATATTGGGGACGATATCCCAGATATTCCAGTATTATCAGTAGTTAAAATATCTGGTTGTCCAAATGATGCAATTGATTCTGTTAAAAATGTGTGTAATTATGTATGTAAAAAAAATGGAGGAAATGGTGCAGTTCGAGAATTTGTAGATTATATAATAAATTATAATAAAAATTAACCAATTTTAAATTCAAAATATATTTAAATATATATTAAATAATATATATAAAAACTGCTAATAAGACATGTCTTATTAGCAGTTTTAAATTATAGAAATATTAAAAGATATAGTATTTAATAAATAATATTTAAAAAACTCATAGATAACATACTAATATTCCATTTCTCCAATAATTTTTTTTTAATCAATATTATTATTGTCTACTATTTCATATACATTTGTTATATAATCTTGATCAGAAAACCATTCTTTTTCTGATTCTGCAGTAATTAAATATTTTTTATTATCTATTTCAATTACACTTGTCGGATCACATATATTTTTTGCATTATTTGGTTTTAATATATCTATAATTGATATTTTAGGTTTTTTTTTATTAAATGTAAGAACCCATAAAAATATATCATGAGTAACTATATTATTCTTTTTATATGTTCTATGGCCAAAACCATAATATTCATTATTTAATTGATATTTATTATATTTATATCCTGGTGTTCCTCCTCTATACTCATAATCTGTTTCTGTATAATCTGAATAAACTTCTGTAGCATTTTCTTTATCTATATCAAATTCATATAGTATAAAAGGTTTCATCCATTGAATAAAATATAACTTATCACTATGGCTAATAAATGTAAAGTTTTTTCCACCAACTTCCCCATTAATTTTTATTTTTATATGTTTCCTAGTATTATAATCAATTAAACTATTATTCGTACAACTATTATTTAAAACATATAATTTATTTTTATGAAAAAAACATCTTGGGTCTGCGGCCTTTGTCCATTTAACACAATTATCTTCAATAATATTTAAATTTTTATCTAATTTTACTTTTTTTGTAAATCTTTGATTATAAAATGTTCTACCAAATCCTAGAATGTCGTTATTATATTTTATCAATGAATAAAATATAGATTTTTCTTCTGTTTTAATTCTTTTTAAAAATTTCAATTTAATTGGAACACTATTTTTATATAACATTTCTGATAATACTTTTTCATATAGACATAAATTTCTACTTTTAAAAAAAGCGTTATATAGAGCCTCATCATTATATTTTGGTTTATCAATTTTCCATTTTAATGCTTCTTCAATATTTTTAGCAGGTTCTATTTCCTTTCTATTAGTAGATGAATAGTAATCTAAATATTTAAATCGTGTTTCTGAAATACTTGAACCTTTCATCTCGATCCATACAACTGGCTTATTTAACATTTCGGAGCAAATAATAGCATGTAAAGAAGACGTTATTATCATTTTACTTTTTCTAATTGTATTAATAACGTTATCTACACCTGAATCACAGTAACAAATATTAATTTTATATTTCCTACTGTCAAAACTGTCAAAATTTGTTATAAAATCGTTAACGAATTCACGATCGTTGTGGTGAGGTATCAGAGTTATTTCATATTCAACTTTTAAAGGAATCAACCACTCAGGGAATAATCTAGGAATTAGTAATGCTGGATCTCCAAAAACTATATTATTCTTATCTAAATTATAACCATTTTTGTTCAAATAATTTAAACTTAAAATACCTCTTAATGCAACAATATTTAGGTTTTTTTTAGGAACTCTTTTAATAGGATTAACACCTGTACCACACACAATACATCTGCTTGGAAGTCTCTGCATAATACTCCCTAATGTAGATATATGATATACATCTCTGTTTTCTTTTGAATACAATATTTTGTGTTTCATATCTGAAATAAAATAGTTATTACCTATAAATATTCTTTCTAAAATTAATGGTGTAAGTTCATCTCCAAAATTACCGTGATATGGGACCAGATATAAAAAATTTATAATTCTTTTCATAATATATATAACATAATAAAAATTTTTTATATAAGGCCGACATAGATGAGTAAAAATAAATATTTTTTTTTTACTAATATAAGTATAAACTAATATTATTTATACATATTTAATTTTATTTGTATAAAAGATTTTATAAATAACATTAGTTTATTATAATTCTTGTTATAAGATTAAATGATATTTTACACACTTGAAACTTTAAAAATGAGATACGATAATCCACATCCTTAAAATAAAAATATTCTAAATATAATTATATATGAAAATCGTAAGTGTCAGCGGATATTTTGATCCAGTACATGTAGGTCATCTTGAATACTTCAAAAAGTCTAAGAAAATTGGAACAAAATTAATGGTAATTATTAACAATGATGAACAGGCAATTCTAAAAAAAGGAAAACCATTTATGCCAGTAGATGAAAGAATAAAAATCATTAAAGAATTTCGCTGTGTTGATTTTGTTGTCAAATCAATTGATACAGATAGAACAGTGTGCAAAACTCTTGAGACAGTAGAACCGAAACCAGATTACTTTTGTAATGGAGGTGATCAAAACAATAATACGATACCTGAAACTGAGGTTTGCAAAAAAAGAGGAATAGAGTTAAGAGATGGTTTTGGTGATAAAATACAATCAAGTTCATGGTTAATTAAAGGTATAAAAAATTAGTGTAGATAAGTTAAATAAATGGTATTAAATACACAACCATAATATTATATAAATAATATATTTCCAAAACTATCATATTAATAACTTATTAAATAAATATTTTATCTTATTTTAAAGTTCCAAGCATATAAAAAAATATCATTTAACCCTCAAAAAAAATATAATATATTCCTACTCATCTATGCCTGTCATTATATATATTTATATATATATATATATATATAAATGAAAAAAGTAGTAGTTTTAGGTGCAGGTGGATTTATTGGGGGTCATTTGGTAACAAAATTAAAATCTTTAGGTTATTGGGTAAGAGGTGTTGATATAAAATATAATGAGTTTAAGAAATCAGATGCAGATGAATTTATAATAGCAGATTTAAGAGATTTTATAAAAGTAGATGTAGTGATTGATAATACTATAAATGAAGTATACCAATTAGCTGCAGATATGGGAGGATCAACATATATAAATACTGGAGAACATGATTCAGATGTAATGCATAATTCATGTATAATAAATCTAAATGTTTTAAAAGTATCTTCAAAAAAAAATGTTAAAAAAATATTTTATTCTTCATCTGCATGTGTATATCCTGAATATAATCAATTAGATCCAAATAATCCAAAGTGTTCTGAAGATTCTACATATCCTGCTGAACCAGATTCAGAATATGGATGGGAAAAGTTATTTAGTGAAAGATTATATTTTGTTTTTGCAAAAGATTTTCCTAAATTAGATGTAAGAGTCGGAAGATTTCACAATATTTATGGTCCATATGGAACTTGGGAAGGGGGGAAAGAAAAAGCACCAGCTGCTTTTTGTAGAAAAGTTGCTATGGCACAAGATGGTGATGTAGTAGAAGTTTATGGAGATGGAAAACAAACAAGATCATTCTTATTAGTAGATGAGTGCATTGAAGGTATTATAAGATTAATGAAATCTGATTTTAAAGGTCCTGTGAATATTGGTTCAGAAGAAATGATAAATATGAATGATTTTATGAATATGGTTATTAGAATATCTGGTAAAAAATTAACTATAAAAAATACAGAATTTCATGGCGTAGGAGTTAGAGGTCGTAATTCTGATAATAAATTAATAAAAGAGAAATTGGGTTGGGTACCAGATTATCCATTAGAAAAAGGTATAAAAATAACGTATGATTGGATTAAGAGTGCTGTAGAAAAAAAATATTAATAAAACATGAAAATAAGTATTATTAATGCTTTGTTTTTCTAGTGGGCAGAATATTAGAATTTAATAAAAAATCAATATCTTTATAATTATTAAAATTTATTTTATTTTTTATTATATATCTATTATATAATTTATTATAATTATTTAATATATTACTAATTTTTTTACTCCACAAATCTTTATCAAATGTGTTACATACAAGACAATCTGGGAAATTTTCATAAAGACCAACATTATTACTTATTAATGGTAAACAATTATTATAATATGCTTCTCTAACGGTATTAGAATTTGCATCCATTAATGAAGGATATAATAATATTTTGGATGATATCATTCTCTTAAGTACTTCTTTATTTTCTATCAAACCTAAAAAAATTGCATTTTTAATTTTTAAATAATCCTTATTATTATCTCCAATAATACACTTAGAATATTTATCAAATAAATTATTTTCTAAAATACTAATTAAAAAATGATTATTTTTATCTTTTCTATCTAAATTACTTGCACAAATTAATATATCATATTTTTTATTTTTAAATATTCCATTATCATCTTTTAAAAGTTTATTTTTATTAATATACTTTGTAGTGTCTATAGGATATTTAAAAATTTTGTTATTATATTGATGATATATTTTATAAAATATATCATAGCATAATTTACTATTTAAGACAACAATATTACTATTTTCAATACATTTTATTTCTCTAGGATTTTCTTCTACAATTTTAAAATCATCTTCTAAAATATCTTGTGCACTTAATCCTTTTTTAGAATAAAAAAGGGGCATGTGATTTATGCCAGATACTAAATAAATAATAAAACTCTTAGGAAATAATTTTTTACAAAAAATAGGAGCTGCGTAATTTTTTCCCATACAAATTTCTGGATATTTATCTAAATAATTAATAATTTTTTCTTTTATTTTATTATTTTCTTCATTGGAATTTAATTCTGGATATTTTGATAAAATAATTCCATCAATATTATCCGGATTATAATTTATTTTTTTTTTTTCTTTATTATTATAAAAAAACAATCCAAAACATTTATAATTTTGTGATCTTAAATATTTAATTATATAATATGTATTTGTAGCAGATCCTCCATATCCGGGATATTGTGTAGATGACAATAATATTGTTTTCATTATATTTATATTATATCTTTTTATATTTATTGGTATATAAAATTATAAAAATAAATATAAAAAGATATAATATATTATAATGAAAAAAATATTATTAACATCTACACAATCTCCGGGGAATGGTGGTGGAGCAACAAATACATATAAATTAAATAAATTTTTATTAAAACAAAAAATACCTACATATTGTATTTTTTTTTTATGTAATAGAGAAGATCCTAATAAAATAAATATAGACCCTGATAATTTAGGAAATGTGAGTTATATTCAAATATTTTGGAAAGATGGTAAAATTTTAGAAACTGATGAATATGTGAATAATATAAAAGAAAAAATATTTAAATATCTAAATGGTGAACCAGATATAATTATGTCTAAAAATTTTTTAGCACCATTAACATCAAAGAACTTATATCCTAAATCAAAATTAATATATTTAGTATCTGGAGTATATATTCTTACAATATTAAATAATGAATCTGAAAATCCTAAATCTGCGCAATATTTCTTTAAAAATTATGATAAATTAGAAAATACTATTAAAAAGATTAAAGAAAATATTAATATAATTGTTGAACATAAAACAATGGAATTGTCAGATATTGTTTTAACTAACAGTGATTTAACAAGAACTATAATGAATAAATTATATTCTCAATTTTCAAAAAAAATAGTTGATCCTTTAAATACAAGTTTAGCAATAGATTTTAAAAAATTTAACGGAAAATTAATTGATTATAATACTAGAAAATATGATATAATATATGTTTGTTCTAATTTTGAAAGGAAAATTAAAAATTCATTCATGATTAATGAAATATTTTTAGATAAAAGACTTGAAAATTATAATAAAATAGTTATTGGAGATAATAATATTTTTAGTAATAAAATTAAAAATTTAATTGTATTAAATCAACAGAAAAATGATACAGTTTTAAATTACATGAATAATAGTAAATTGTTATTAATGACATCTTTATTTGATTCTTCTCCGAATACATTATTTGAAGCAGTACAATGTGGATGTAATGTTATAATTTCTAAAAATATTGGCTCATATAAATATTTTAATAATAAATGTGTTTGTGAAGATATATATGATATAGAAGAATGGATTGTTAAAATTTTAGAAAATATAAAAAGTCCAATTGAAAATAATATTAATAATAAAAAAATTATTAATGATTTATTAAAAATATGTCAATGAAAAAGATAATTGATATTTTCAAAACTATGTTATAACTTAATAAATAGTTGTTATAAATTAGTTTCAAAAAAATATTATGTATAAAAAGAATTAAAATCTAATTAAATTATAAATTATGAAAAAAAGAACAATTTATATCGGATTTACTGTAGATATGGATAGGGCATATTCTGAACAATATAATTGTTTAATTAATTTTAAAAAAATAAAAAAAAATACTGAAAACTATAATGAACGTATTATTAAAAAAAAAAGAATATATAGATGGAATAGAAGGATTGAAAAAATTTTATTTGGATAGTGATTGTGGAGATTCAACTTTATGGGTTGTTAATGAAGCGGCATATTATCAAGTATTAAATTTTCCTAAACTTTTACTAGATTTAAAAAGCCATGGTGATATTGGATTACATACACACTTTAATAGTTCAGTATTTAATGGTATGGATTATATTATATCAAATAATAATGAAGATTATTTTATTAAAGGATTAATTGAACCAAAAAAAAGATTAGAACAATTATTAGATATAAAGATAGATATATTTAAATCAGGAAATCATCTTAAAAATAATTCTTTTTTTAAGGATTTATATGATGCTGGATTTAATTATGATGTGACCCCACAAGTAAGTACTGATTTTAAAGATAAAGATGGGGATAGTTGTGCAAATTATACTGATTGGGAAGACGGTTGCTTACCTAGATATAAAAATGGAATTCTAATAATACCTGAAGTTGATTTGGGAATTAATAAAATAAAAGATCATATAGATAATCTACCAGATAATGCACCAGCATTACTTAGATTTCAGAATCATCCTTGGGATTATAAAGATTTAACATTATGGGAAAATGTATTAAATTTTTGTAAAAAAAATTATAATGTCGAATTTAAAGGTTTTTATGAAATGATAGATATTTTTAAAGAGTATCAAAAAAATAATATGAAGGTAAAATTAGTTATTTGGGATTTAGATGAAGTTGTATGGGACGGTTCATTGGTAGAAAATACTATTAAAAATGGAGAGAGAATGGTTTTAAGTTCACATTTAATAAGATATTTAAATAGTCATGGGATTATTAATTCTATCTGTTCAAAAAATAATTTTGAAGAAGCAAAAAAAAAATTAATTGAATTAGAATTATGGGATTATTTTGTATTTCCAAAAATACAATTTTCTGGAAAAGGAAATTTAGTTAAACAAATTATTGATGAATGTAATTTTCTTCCAAAGAATGTTTTATTTATTGATGATAATCATTCTAATAGAAAAGAAGTACAATTCTATAATAAAAATATTATGGTTGAAGATGAATATTTTATTTTTAAAATGTTAAATGATGGTAGATTTCAAAATATAAAAAAAAAAAATAGATTACCTGATTACAAAATACTTGAAAATAAAAATAAAGATTTAATTAAAAATTTTAAAGGCGATAATCATCGTTTTTTAAGAGATTTAAATATAAAATGTTCCTTAGATGTAATTAATTCTATTGATAATACCAAAATAATTAATCGTATATTTGAATTAATAAATAGAACTAATCAATTAAATTATACAAAAATTAGATTAGAATCTAATGAAGATATAAAAAAAATGGTTACTGATGGAGATTATATAGTATATATTGTTAAAGGAAAAGATAAATATGCATATTATGGTATAATTGGTACAGTAATATTTAAAAAATCAAACATAATTCATTATTGTTTTTCATGTCGTATGATGGATACTATGATTGAAAATTTTATTTATAAATTCTTTGATTATCCAAAAATTAATATCAATGGAAATGTAACTATACCATTAGATAAAAACTTAATTATTGATTGGATTAAAATAGAAAAAACAGTTGAAGAATCAATTACTAAAAATAGTGATGAATTAAATCATATTTTATTCAGAGGAGCATGTGATATACAACCACTTATTCCTTATTTAAGAGATTTACCAATTGTATCTGATTTAAATAATCTAAATAACGATACATCAATATATCATTTAACACAGAATTTAAAAAATGAATTAATTAATAAAATTAAAAAAGACACAAATCAATTATATAACGAAGATACATTTAAAATAAATATAAATTCAAATACAGATTTACTAGTTTTTAGTCTAGGTGATACATATTATCAAAAAATATTAAAACATAATGAAACAGGTATTTTAATTAATAATAGTAGATCGTTAGAAGAATGGATAGAAAAAGGAGCAAATAAAAAATTATTTCAAAGTTTTGATATTAATGAAAAAATATTTGAAGAACATTTAAAAGAATTTATAAAATTATATGAGAATAAAAAAATTATTTTTATTAATTGTCCTGAAGTAGACTCAGATGATAATTTTGGTGTAAAATTTAAAAAACTAAATGAAATTTTAAATAAATTTATAGATGATAAAAATATATTTTTACTTGATATTACTAAAATAATAAAAACTAGAAATGATTTAAGAGATAATGGTAAATATATTACACATTATAAAAGAGAATCTTATTTTAAAATTGCAATAGAATTAAAGAATAAAATAATTAAATTAATTAATAATTCTCAAAATAAATTGTATTTTAATAAAAAATTCATGACTGTTTATAATAATAAAAATATAAATGTTGAAATAGAAAATAAAATTGTAAATTTAAAAATAATAAATATTCCAAAAAAAAATTATGGTGTGTCATTTTTTTATAATGATAATAATTGTAATAACAATAATTTAATATTAGAATTTGAGTGTAAAATAAATTTTAATGAAGATAATAATAAAATATATCCAAGAGTTTATACTGGGAATGAATGGGTTGAATTAAAAGAAGAAATAACAACCGAATATAAAAAATTTATATTGAATACTAAATTTAATTTTAAATCTAATTCTCAATGGAGATTATCTTCTAATTCATATTATCCATCACAGATTATATATATTAGAAATATTAAATTTATAAAATAACAAAGTTATTTATATTTTTGTTATTACTAATTATATCTACAATCAATATCAGCAATGTATAGAATAATAAATTTGAAGTAATATCACTATCAATTCAATTTAAAAAACTTACATCTCTATTTATATATATAAAAATACCCATTTTTGTTATAGGTGTAGAGTAATTATATAATATATTCCACTATACGACAGATATATATCTATATATATATATATATAGATATATGAATATTTTTTCTATTGTTGAAAATATTTCAAGTAATAATAATGATATTGCATTAGTTTATGAAAACAACAGTTTAACCTATAAAGAATTAAATTATAAATCTAATCAATTAGCAAGAAAATTAAATTGTAAAAATGAAGAATTAATTGGTATTCTATTATATCCAAGTTTAGAAACTATTATATCAATTCTTGCTGTTTTAAAATCAGGTGGCGCGTATGTTCCAATTTTACCATCTTTTCCTAATGATAGAATTAATTATATGATAAATGATACTAAATTAAAAAAAATTATTGTCGCATCTGATTATAATAATTCATATCTTGAAATTATTGATTTAAGAACATTTAATTATCAAGATTTTGATAGTTCTAATTTAAACTTAGACATTAAAGAATCAAACCTAGCATATATAATTTATACATCAGGGAGTACAGGACAACCTAAAGGTGTTATGATTGAACATAAAAATGTTATAAATACCTGTACAGATCATAAATCTATTTATACCATAGAAAATAAAAATAAGTGTAAATCAATTTTATTTTCATCATTTACTTGGGATGTATCAGTATGTGAAATATTTACAAATTTATTTAATGGAAATACATTATACATTCTTAGTGAAAATATAAAAAAAAACATAAATGAACTATATAACTACATAAATATTAATAATATTGAAATATGTTATTTTCCTCCTGCTTTATTAGGAATAATTCCTTATGAAGAAACCTGTTGTATAAAAAAAATAATATTTGCTGGTGAAAAATGTGATAATAAAATTGGATTAGTATGGGCAAAAAGAGTAAAGTTATACAATTATTATGGACCTGCTGAAGCAACTATTTATGCTACAGGAAAACAAGTTGATAGTAAAAATGTAAATGAAATTGGTAAACCAATAAAAAATATGAATGCATATATTGTTGATCCAAATATGAATTTAGTTAAAGATGGTGAAAAAGGAGAGTTATTATTATCTGGTTTAGGTATCGCAAGAGGATATTTAAATCTACCGGAACAAACAAAAAAGTCATTTATAAAAAATCCATTTGGAGAAGGTATTATTTATAAAACTGGAGATATTGTTACTATAAACAAAAATGGTGACTTAGAATATTTAGGAAGAGTAGATAATCAAGTTAATATAAGAGGGAAAAGAATCGAATTAAATGAAATAAATGAAGCTATCTTATCTTGTAAATTTATTGATAATTCAGTAGTAAAATGTAAAACAAATGAAGAAAATATTAATGAATATATATTTAGTAACTATACTGTTAAAGAGGATAAAACAATTATTAATGAAATTAATAATAAAATAATAAATAATTGGAGAGATTTATATGATAAAAAACAAAAAAATATAAAAGAAAATAAATTGTATAATTTTGGAGTATGGAAATCATTTGAAACTGTTAATTTGATACCAATAAATGAAATGAATGATTGGCTAAATTATACCGTTAATGATATTGATTATTCTAAAAATAAAAATAAGGTGTTAGAAATTGGTATGGGTACAGGTCTTATTTTCTTTAAATTATTAGAAAATAATAAATTAGAAGAATACGTAAGTTGTGAAATATCTAAAGTTTCAATTGATTCAGTTATAAGTAAATGTAAAACTAATATATCAACAAATTTTATAAATTGTCCTGCCCATGAAATTTTTGATCATCTTAATATAGAAAAATATAAAAATTATTTTGATTTAATAATAATTAATTCTGTTATTCAATATTTTCCACATATTTCATATTTTAAAAATATTCTTAAAAAGTTAAATACATATTTGTCTTCTGATGGTACAATATTTTTAGGAGATATATTAAATAATAAATTTTATAAAAGAAATCGTGAATTATTAATATCTAACTCATTTTTTCAATCTAATCAATATTTTAGTTGTGTAAATGGGAAAAAAGAAAACAATAAAAATGAAATGACTAAGTATAGATATAATATAAATATTAAGTATAAATTGAATAAAATTAATAATACAGATTTTAAATCAATAAGTATAGATAATATTAAAGAAAATCATAATAATATTAAGCTTTTAAATATAAAAGATAGTAGAAAAACTGATAATTTTAATATAGAATATAATCAAATTGTATTATTATTGAATAAATTTAATTATTATTTTAAAATAAAATTAACCGATAAATATGAATTAATCAATATTTATGCTTCAAAAGATAAAAATAATTTATATATATATGAAAAATATGACAGAAAATTATCGATTGATTTATATAATAATCCAATAATTAAACATTTAGAAATTGCATATAATAATAAATTAAAAGATTATCTAAGAGGAAAATTACCAGATTATATGATACCTCAATATTTTGTTTTATTAGATAGATTTGAATTAAATGCATCTGGAAAAATAGACAGAAATAAATTAAAAGAACCTATTATTAATATTACAGATAATTATAAAGGAAATTTATTAAATAATGAAAAATATATATTAATTAATAAAATTATAAATAA
>MDTB01010032.1_pt1 | contig 23874 bp, 16 predicted proteins | sample 811161 | NCBI WGS metagenome assembly MDTB01 (sample SAMN05326650, study PRJNA326480) | marine metagenome | isolation source: seawater | place: Mediterranean Sea | collected 2009
TAATAGAATAAGAATAAGAAATATAAAAGATAGTAATATATATGAAAAGACAGATAATATAGATTTGTTAATATTAAATGATATATATTTTCCCATAGAAGAACTTACCACCAGGGTTTGCCCGAGCGCAGATTACTTATCTGGTAGAAACATACTGTATTCGATAACAGACGCTGAGATGAATCATTCTTACGGTGAAATCATCAGTCCTTCAAAAGAAAGGTGTTTGTATGAGTACAAGCTATTCAAAAATAAACTTAGTAGATCCTCAGTCGTAATTCTAGAAGGAAACGATTATCCTGGCGGCGCACAAACTTCCCTTGTTAAAAAACAACTGGGAAGTGATGGATTTATCTGTTTATTAGATTTACAACAATCAGTGTGGATAAGGCGGTAAATTTCAAGTGCAAGATATGTGGTGCTGAGTTTGATTCTGAACGATCACTACATGCACATATTAAGGCTCATAAAATATTATTATCAGAATATTATATTACATACTACCCTAGATATAATTTATATACAAATGAGTTAATTCCTTTTAAGAACAAAGATCAATATTTTTCTACTTATTTTTCTAATAGTATTGAAATGGAAAAGTGGGCGGCGACAGCCGACGACGAACATGTACAACAAATATTACTTGATATATTAAATAAAAGAATAATTAGTAAGAATTTACAATATGCGCCGAATCATTTAGAATTAATGCTACTTGAGCTTCCTACAATAAAGATGTATAAAACATATTTCGGTTCATATAATGAAGCCTGCCGTAGGCTTCAGATTGAGCCGTTACTAAATAAAAGTATAAAAAGTAAATTTTTAAACTTCGATAAAAATTTAAAGGACATGCAGATTATGATAGACACTAGAGAGCAAACTCCCTTAAAATTTAAGAATAGTAAACCTCATAAATTAGATTTTGGTGATTATACAGCAGCAGGAGAATACTATAATAAAACATATGTGGATAGAAAAAGCGAAACGGACTTTAAATCAACAATGACTGTGGGGTATGATAGATTTAGAAAAGAATTGCAAAGAGCTAAAGAATTCGACTCATTCTTATACATTGTTACAGAAAGCTCTATTGATAAAATAATAAACAATAATAAGTATGGCCCGCATCGATCAAACTTAACATTTGTATGGCATCAGATGAGAATGTTATCACATGACTTCGCTAGGAACTGTCAATTTATATTTTCTGGAGGAAGGAACTGGTCGCAAGAGTTAATTCCAACATTACTTTATGCAGGTAGAGAAATGTGGCATTCCGATGTACAATATTATATAGACAAAAGAATTTTAAAATTATGAGCTGGGAACCAGGCAATCAAAAACGAAACCCTAAGGAATATGACATAAATAAACTGTTATTAGAAACAGAAGGGTTTATGGACGAAAGGGAAGCCAAAATTAAACTTTATGAATTTCTTAGAGAAAATATTACTTTTAGCACAAATCTCATAGCTGGAGTTGACTTATTTCCATTTCAGCATATGGCTATTAAGGCAATGTTCGAAAGTGACTATTTCTTAGGCATATGGTCTCGTGGTATGTCAAAGTCTTGGACTACTGGTATTTTTGCGTTCATGGATGCTATAATGAATCAGGGTGTTGAGATTGGTATATTGTCTAAGTCTTTTCGTCAGGCTAAAATGATTTTCAAAAAAATTGAAGATATAGCTGCCAAGCCCGAAGCTAATTACCTAAGCCAATGCATAAGTAAAGTGACAAAAGCTAACGATGAATGGGTAATGCAAATAGGAGAAAGCTCAATAAGAGCTTTGCCGCTAGGTGATGGATCTAAGCTTCGTGGTTTTAGATTTCATAGAATAATCATCGATGAAATGCTTCTTATGCCTGAAAGGATATATAATGAGGTTATAGTGCCATTCTTGTCTGTTGTTCAGAATCCAAAAGAAAGAGAAGATTTATTTAATTTAGAAACTCAACTTATTGAAGAAGGCCAAATGAAAGAAGAAGATAGGTTTGTGTGGCCCAACAATAAACTTATAATGTTATCTTCTGCTAGTTACAAGTTTGAATATTTATATAAATTATACCAAAACTTTGAGGGATTAATTAACCAAGGGGAGTCGGAAGGAAAAAACAAAGCTTGTAGGGCTATAATGCATTTTTCTTACGATTGCGCACCTAAACAACTTTTTGATAAAAACCTTGTGGAACAAGCTAAGTCAACCATGAGTCAAAGTCAATACGACAGAGAGTTTGGGGCTATATTTACAGATGATAGCTCTGGTTACTTCAAGATATCAAAAATGAAAGAATGTACCGTAGAGGAAGGTGTTGAACCCTCAGTAGAAGTAAAAGGTGAAGATGGAGCAAAATATTTATTGGCATTTGACCCTAGTTGGGCCGAGAGTGAAAGTTCTGACGATTTTGCAATGCAGGTGTTTAAATTGAATGAAGAAACTAAGCAAGGAACTTTAGTTCATGTATACGCTATGGCTGGAGAAAGTTTAAAAAATCATATTAATTATTTTATTTATTTATTAGAAAATTTTAATATTGTATCTATTGTTGGAGATTATAATGGAGGAGTACAATTTTTAAACGCCGTAAAGGAAAGTTCTATATTTAAACATACCAAACTTAATATTAATATAATCCAAACTGAATTTGACGATATCGAAAATTACCACAAATCATTAAGAATGGCTAAAGCTGAATTTTCTAAAGATGGTATACCTTGCTGCTTAAGAAAACCTACCTCTGGATGGATCAGAAGAGCAAACGAATTATTGCAGGCTAATTTAGATCACAAAAGAATATGGTTTGCGTCTAGGGCTATAGATGAAAGTTACCACAAGCAAAGAAAAAAGAAAATACCAATTAAAAACTTAAAGTTCTTAAATTTTGCAGACGACGAAGAAAAACAAAATGATGCCGCTAGGATGATTGATTTAGTTGAGCATCAGCACGATATGATGGATTATACAAAAGGGCAATGTGCGTTAATAGAAGTAAAATCATCTCCGCAGGGAACCCAAACTTTTGACCTGCCTTTAAACTTAAAAAGAACTACTGGGCCAAGTAAAGCTAGAAAAGATTGTTACTCCGCTTTAGTATTAGGTAACTGGATGATTAAGGTACATAACGACGTTAACGATTATAAGGATGAAGTAGTTAATTCATTCGTACCAATGTTTATAAAGTGACTTTTAAAGTGACATTTTAACTTTTTCGTGTATCATATAAGTAATGAGCAAGCCTAAAAGGAAATATACTAAAAAATCATCTTATTGGGAAAATCTTTCCAAGAGAACTCAAGTCAATCTAGGTTCTGATAGTGACTCTATAGAGCCTGTAATGTGTGGCGACAACTATTACGTTAGCAACTCGAGCGTAAAGGGTGTTAAAAATGTAACTCAAGCTAATTCAGTCGCATCATCAGTTTCAGACGCATTAAGGTCTGGAGGCACATCCAGTACAGGAACTAGGTTTAATAGAGCTGGCTCAGGCTCCAAGAAAGAAAAGTATAAAAACATTAGCGAAGGAATGCTTCCCTATGATGTGTCAATAGAAGGTATTGACGTAAGGGAATCTATTGAGTTATGTCAAAAGGCTTATGCTAATATACCAATCTTCAGAAACGCCGTAGATGTAATGTCTGAGTTTTCTAATTCAGAAATATATCTAGAGGGTGGAAGCGAAAGCGCAAGAAACTTTATTGAAAAGTGGCTTGAGAAAATTAATTTATGGAAACTCAAAGATCAATACTTTAGAGAGTATTATAGATCGGGGAATATATTCTTATATAGAATAGATGGTAAATTTAAAAAAGAAGATATATCTAAGTTTAACAAAATATACGGAAACTCAAAGTTTTTAGATCCTGGAAAAATTCCCTTAAAATATATTTTATTAAATCCATACGATATAGTATCCACTAAAAGTACATCTTTTGAGGGTGGTGTTTATAAAAAACTTTTATCCGAGTATGAATTGGAAAGATTGAGAACGCCAAAGACTCCTGAAGATGAAGAAATTTTTAACGCCTTGGACAAAAAAACTCAAAACTTAATTAAGCAGGGAGGGTTTGCCACAAGAGGGTTATCTGTTAATCTGGATGAAGAAAGATTAATTTATTCATTTTATAAAAAACAAGATTATGAACCTTTTGCTATTCCTTTTGGTTATCCAGTATTAGACGATCTTAATTGGAAAATTGAACTTAAAAAGATTGACCAAGCTATTAGTAGAACAATTGAAAACGTAGTATTATTAATAACTATGGGCGATGAACCCGACAAAGGTGGAATTAACCCACATAGCTTAAGCGCAATGCAATGTTTATTTCAAAACGAAAGTGTTGGAAGAGTATTGGTTAGTGATTATACAACAAAAGCAGATTTTATTATACCTGATATAAATAAAATTTTAGGACCAAACAAATATGAAATTGTAAATCAAGATATTAGAGAAGGTTTGCAGAATATAATTGTTGGTAAAGAAAATTATTCTAGCACTCAAATAAAAGCTCAAATATTTTTAGAAAGATTAAAAGAAGCTAGAAACGCATTTTTAAATGATTTCTTAATGCCCCAGGTAAAAATTGTCTGTCAAGCATTAGGGTTTAGAAAATATCCGACAGTTAGATTTCAAGAAGTTGATATTAAGGATGAGATTCAATTCCAAAGAGTTGTTACGAGATTGTTAGAAATTGGTATTATATCCCCAGAGCAAGGTTTGTCAGCTATTAGAACTGGCTTATTTCCTCATCCAGATACAATGTCAGACGCTCAAAGGAAATACGCTGAAGACAGAGGGGAAGGAATGTATAACCCTTTAATCGGTGGTGTTCCTCCTATTGAGCCTGCTGGCGCAGAAGAAGAAAGAGATCTGAGAGAAGAACAATCTAAGAATGTAGTTCCGCTTAAGCAAAACCGACAAACTCCAGAAAAAGCGCCCAGTCAACCAGGTCGCCCAACAGGAGCTACAGCAGAAGATTTATACTCCAGGAAAGACTTGCAATCTATAATTTATAAAATAGAAAAACTAAGAGCTTCTGCTACAAAGGAGGTAAAAGATAAATTTTCCGTAAAAAGATTAAATAAAAATCAAACAAAGATTGTAGATAGTTTAGTTGAAGCTATTGTCACCTCCACAGAAAAAGACTCTTGGGAAAAAGAGTTAAAAGCTTGTATAAAGGATAATGAAAAAATGGCTAATTTAGAAACCTTAAAAGAAGTTTTAAATATTGGCGCAGATCATCAACTACCAGATTACCCTTCTGCGATATTATTTCATAGTAAAAAATAATTTTTGTGTGTATACATTTGTATGCGCAAATATATTATTGATTTATCAGATAAAATAAAATCTCATGAGCTTTTTTGCGATTGCGAAGAAGACGGAGTAGAAAACATTTCAAATGAGTCCTGGGCTGCAGAAAAAAACAAAGGAAAGAAATTAAACAAACCCTTTAGAACGTCGGGTGGCCCGAAGAAATTTTCGGTTTACGTTAAAAACGACAAAGGTAATGTCGTAAAGGTAAATTTCGGCGACCCTAACATGTCGATTAAACGAGATAGTCCAGCAAGAAGAAAATCTTTCAGAGCTAGACATAATTGCGATAATCCTGGGCCAAAAACAAAAGCTAGATATTGGTCTTGTAGACAGTGGAGAGCTGGCTCTAAGGTCGAGGGTTCTGATGTAGAATTTTCCGAACAAGAAATTGAAGATATTATATTGGATGAACTTGACGAGTCTGAAGCTAAAGGCAAAGGTCTATGGCACAACATTAGAGAAAAGAAAAAAAGAATGGGTAAAAATTACCGTCCAGCAAAACCAGGAAGTAAAGATTACCCAGATGAAAAATCTTTAAAGAAAGCTCAAAAATCCTCCAAAGAAAAAAAGGAATCAAAAGGAGAGTTAACCAAAGAACAAAAAACTCTTCCGCCAGCTTTGCAAAAAAAGATTTTAGAAAAGAAGGGTAAATCCCCAAAAGAAGGATCTAAGAAAGAAGATTCTAAAAAAACAGACAAAAAAGATAAATAATTATTAGTGTATATTATATAACACATGAAATTTAAATATAAAACTAAATTTTTGAATGAAGTACAAGCTTCTGCAGAAAATGTAAAAGATGGAAAGTTTGTATCCCAAGCTTCATTGGAACAATTAAAGTCTTTAGTTCCAGAAGATATTGATTTCGAAAAAAATATTGATTTGATTGGTGTAGCTTTTAATGCAGCAGTAATTAATCAATTCAATAAAAATCATGATGGTATAGACACAAAAACTGCGCTAGCTATTAAAGATTATTTTATTCACAAGCCCACTAATATAGAACATAATAAAAAGAAAATTGTAGGGCATATTGTATCATCTGGATTTTCTAGAATGTATAATGATGAATTAATAAGTTCTGTCGGCGAAGAAATAAATCAACCTTTTAATTTGGCTCTTGGAGCTGTAGTTTATTCTGCAGCTAATAAAGAATTTGCCGAAATGGTTTTAAGATCAGTTGATCCAGAAGATGAAATGCATCAAGTGGTATCTGCGAGTTGGGAATTAGGATTTAATGAATATGTAATTGCAGCTGGAAGCAGAAGCTTGGATGAAGCGGAAATTATTTCAGACCCTAAGCATGTAGAAGAATTATCTCAGTATTTAAAAGCTTTCGACGGAGAAGGTAAATTAAATGACGGTACTGAAGTATATAGATTGGTGGTTGGAGATGTCTATCCATTAGGCATAGGCTTTACTGCAAATCCTGCAGCTGACGTAAAAGGAATATACGTATTTGACGATAAAAAAAAAGAAGAATCTGAGGACGATTCTTTGAACGCTGAAGAAAAAATACAAGTCAATAATAAAATTTATTTTTCGAAAAATGAAAAAAATATTTCACAAAATGGAATTTTAACTGTAAATGAATCTATAAACAATATTTCTATTATGGAAAAACAAGAACTACTAGAAGACTTTAAAGCTATCCTTGAAGAAAAAATGCCTGGTCATGATTTCTCTCAAGAGACTGTAGCTAATGTTGGTCGTGTTATCGGAGATGCTATCAAATCCAAAAACGAACAATATGAAAAAGAACTTCTTGCTCTTGAGGAAGAGCGTCAAAAATTCGCAGAAGCTGAAGAAGGTATTAAGGCTGATCTTGAAGATCTTAAGTCTAAGCTTGAAGCTGCTGAGGGTCAAGTCGCCACTCTGAGTGAGGAAATCGATTCTCGCAAAAGCGAAGACGCTTTTAACGCTCGCATGGAAGATGTTGATGCGACTTATGATCTTTCAGAAGAAGATCGCAAGGTTTTAGCCTCCGAAGTTGAAGCTATTGATCTTGACGAAGCTTCCTTTGAGGAGTATAAGTCAAAACTTTCCGTTATGTGGGCTCATAAAAGTAAGGAATACTTAGCCGAACAAGAAAAAGCTTTTGAAGAAAAGCTTGAGGCTGAACTCCAAAAACGCTTGCAAGGCATGGAAACATCTGAAGCTTCTGACGCTTCCGACACTTCCGAAGAAACTGAGACTGAAGAATCCGAAGCTTCTGAAGAAGTTGAAGAGGTTCTCGAAAACGCTGAAACTGAAGAAGAAGAAGTTATTGCTAATAATAACACAACTTCCGCAGTTGAAGAAGTTTCTTTAAGAGAAAAATTCGCAGAAGCTTTTGCGAAAGAAAATATTTCAATTAAATTCTAAAACTAAAAACTAAAATGCATAAACTATTACCATTTAGACAGTATGATGAAAAGGATGTTATCAACCTTTTCAAGCTGGATCTTGGCGGAGCTACTTTAACATCGTTAAAGCCTGGCGATTCTACAGGATTCAATAAAAAGAACTGGAGTGGAACAGGTGTTGACGCAAAATCGTCCAACGACTGGTACGCTACTGACCCTGCTGGCTTGCATACCTCTAGTCACACTGCTCAATCGTACCTCGGTGCGATTGGAAGCGATGACCAAGGTAATGCTTCCAAGTTCGGTAGCTTTTATCCCGAAGCTCCTATGGCTTTAGAAGCCTCGACGCCTTCAAGTGGATTCCTCGGAATTACACTTAGATCAACCCTCGCTTATGATGAGAATGACGAAAAACTCTCGAGCTACCCCGTAAAGAAAGACGAGCTTCAAGCTGTACTTCCTGGCGAGGCTGTTCCTGTTGTTACTCGTGGATTCTTTACCTTAACTGGTGACGCTGTTACAAGTGCTGCTGTTGGAGATATCTTGACGCTTGCTGCTAACGGTACATTCACTACTCCTGCTGGAGAAGAGATTGTTGTTGATACTTCAGGCCGTACTGCAGTTACTGACGCAATTAGCGCATCTTCCAGCTTTGGTGTTGGTCGCGTACTTGCTGTTGGAGCCGCTGGCACAACTAAACCTGCTGCTATTTTTGTCCAACTTCTTGGATCCGCAGCTAAGTAATCATAGAAAGGTAAATTTATAAAATGAATATTACACTAAAACGAACCGAAGAACAAGTCGAGCTTATTAAAGCTATGGCTTCGAAAAATCGTAATGTTGCCTATGAGGCTCAAGCAGCTGCTGCTGAGTTTGTTGGTCCCGTTCTTTCTGAAGTAATGAATAATGCTCCTACGTTGAGCAATATGTTCACTTCCTTCCAGTTTAACGATGATGATAATCCCTCGATTCCGTTGGATTTGTATCACGACATTTCGGATGAGGATTACCTCGAAGTATACAGTCAGTCAGTTCCTGGCGGATTGCCTTCGAACACAATCACACCTTTGCATAGCGAACTGAAATTTGCTACTTATCGTATGGAAACAGCTGTTGACTTTGATCGTCGATATGCTGCTCGTTCCAGACTCGATGTAGTTAGCAAAACTTTTAGCCGCATTGCGCAAGAGTTGCTTCAAAAGCAAGAATACACCTCTGCAAATCTTTTGCTTGGCGTTCTTGCTAATGCCACAACTAACGGCGACGCTCATGTAGTTGCTTCTGCATCTGCTAATCAGTTCCTTATTGCTGACGTTAACACTCTTATCACTGCTGCTAAGAGGTTGAACACAGCTTGGAATGGTGGAACACCGATCACTGGAACTCGTGGAGTTTCTGATCTTCTTGTTTCTCCTGAGATTATGGGCGAAGTTCGCGCAATGGCTTATAACCCCATTAATACTCGTGGTCTTAGTAGTACCCTTACTGGTACTACTACAGCTGACGGAGATGCAACTTCGAATGATCCTGTATCTGTTAACAGTACAGGTGGAGGAGTTATTCCCGCGACTGAGCAAATGCGTAACGCATTGTATGCTAACGCTGGAGCTTCCGAGCTTTATGGTATCGCTCTTACCGAGATCAATGAACTTGGTGTTGATCAGCGCTTCAACGACGTATTTAAGTCGATGGTTGCTGGCGGAGGTAAATCAGGTGATGTCGGACACAGTGGCGGAAACTTCGATACTTCTGGTGATGAAATCATCATTGGTCTTGATCGTGGACGCGAGTCGCTCATGAGAGCTATCGCTGTTGATTCTGAGACAGGAGCCGAGTTGAATCTTGTAGCCGACGACCAGTATACTGCTCGTCAAAGCAAGATCGGATACTTCGGATCCATCGAAGAAGGACGCATGGTCCTCGACAAGCGCGCTGTTACAGGAATTGTGGTATAAGGTAACTTATCCATATATATTGAGTTTAAAAAAATCCACCTACGGGTGGATTTTTTTATTCCCAGATTTAGTATATAAGTGTAAGATTTTAATAGTACATAAGTTATGAAACCAAAGAAAAATTCAACGAAATCTGTTAAGGCTAAGCCTACTACAAGAAAAAGAAAAGCGGTTGCTAAAGCTCCCAGCAAAGAGAAAAAACTTTCATACATAGACGGTAAGACAGCTGAAGCTGTTGAAGATAAAGAAAGATTAAGGGATCTTGAAAAGTTGTTGAATCCATCTTCATTGCATAATCCATTTAAGGTTACTAATGCAGAAGACTTGGATAAAAAATTAGGCGATATGAGTTTGCCAGAACTACAGTCCTTATCTGTTGAGGTTGGAGTTTTTCCTTCTGGAAGCAAAGCTACGCTCAAAAATAAATTGAAAAAAGAATTTAAAAATAGATTTTTCCTCGGAAAAGGAAAAGTTCTTTCAACAACAAATCCCGTAGCAGATTACTCGTCTATGACAGAAGAGCAAAAACGCCTCTTCTCAACCGAGTGATAAATGGGACAAATAGATTCTATAGCTGAAAGTATATTTAACACTGAGTTCTATGAAGAAGTTGGGACTCCTGAATATATACAACAAAGGAAAGTACAAATATCAGCTTGGCTGGAAACAAATATTGGTCAATTAAATATATTAATCAATGAAGGCTTTAGGGTTGACGAAAATAATGATGCGTGTCCAGTTCTTAAAAATGAAGAAATCGCAATTTTTATTCAGCTCTATTTAAAATATTATTACAAAAGGCAAAGCCAGTCAATACTAAAGAATCTAACTACCACTACAACTTCTGGAGGGGAATCCTCTTCGTCTATGTCAGAGTGGACTGAGTTGAGAGAAGGAGACTCATCTATTAAAAGGGTAGCACAAAACGCTTCTCCACAACAGAAAGTTCAAGTCGCTCAAACTTATAAAACATTTGCTGAAGAAGCTGATATAAAATTAAGCGAATTGGTTCATTCTTATAATATGTACAAGTCTTCGCCGAGACAAGTTGCTGGAAACGAAGCTTCTTCTGAGGATTGTACGCCAGAAGCCTCTGGGTGCGATACAGAAAGTGTTCAAACTGAATCGCAAGTACAACCTCAAGTTACGAGTCAAGAAGAAGGGCAGAGTCAAAGTCAAGATATCACATTCTTTTCCCAGGATGAATAATTATGACCGACCTAATATCAAGCTCAGATAAGGAGGCTTATGAGTCTGTATTCAATGATATACATGATACTTTTTCAAGGGAGATAACAATATTCAAAAAAGCTCAGAAAGTATTTATATCTACAGATAATACATATAACGCTCTCTACTCTAGAGTTAAGAACCAAAAGGGTGGAGATAAAGTAGTTGAAGAAATAAAAATTAAAGCTAGAATACTTTACTCTTCTAGCACTTCAAGAGAAAACTCAGAAAATGAAATACTTGGAGTTGATGTTCCTGATGATCATATAAGAATAAAAGTTAATGAAGAAGGTTATAATTTTATTAGACAAGCATCTGACGTTGAAATAGATGGAGAATTATTCGAAATAGTTTCAGACGCTTCTAAAGCTGGATTATTTTCTGTTAAATATTATAATATATTACTTAAAAGAAGGGGTTAATAATGAAGATTAGGATTAATAACAACGCTCTTAAGAAAATAGAAAACTCTCAAGTAGCTCCTATCGTTCATGCTGAAGCTAGAAGAAGAATAGAAAAATCTTTAAGAGAGGCTCAGAGAGAAATGTTGCAACAATTTGAAAGTCATCCTGTAACTCAAGAAATTGACATGGGTCCAGATGGATACAATTCCAGTGGGACTCTTGGCGGGTACGGAAATTTATATTCGTTTATTGGGTTTGAAGAAGGTATGGACCCCATAGCTCCAATAAGAATGTTATTAAAAAAAGCTTTAAAAATTAAAAATTCTCCAAATAGTCATAAGTCTATGATAACAAATTTTATAATAGAACTTCCATCAAAAGAAGAAATTTTTTCAGCGACTCCAAACCCTTGGGCTTCAGGAAGAAGTTGGGCAGAAGGAATAGAAAAAGGTATATCTGGATTAGGTCAATATTTAAATACCCAATCTTTCTCTAGTAGATCTGGGGAAGGTATTCAGGCGGATAAAAAAATAAGAGGGGGAGGTTTTTCTAACACAAAATATTTAAGTCAAATACTAAATGACTTAAAAAGAAATATACTTAGTAAAGTAAAATGAAAATAGGATTTGATCATGAATTGTTATCTAGTTTCTATCTCTGGTTTGATGATAGGTTGAATTATTTTGCAGAAGCTTATAAAGATCCTATTGAGCACACATTTCAACAAGTTGACTCTATAGATATACCTTCAAACTATTTAGCTTATTATAGCCCTTATAGACAATTTGTATGGGCTTCTGATAAAGTATCTGTACCAAGTCAAGTAACTATAGATGGAAATGTAGTGCAAGATCGAAACGGAATATATATAGATTATAATCAAGGAAGAGTGTTAGTTGATACAGGTGTATTTGGGAATAATAAAAATTTAGATATAAAAGGTACTTTTGCATATAAAACAATTAATACTTATATAACAGACGAAACAGAAGAAGCTGTTATTGTAAATAGTGATTTTATTATATCTCCTCTTAACCAAACATATTTACAACAAAATGGAGGATTTAATGATAAAATATATACTATTCCCGCAGTATTTTTAACTTTAGCAAATTCTGAAAATCATCCTTTTGCTTTTGGGGGTTTAGATTGTACCGAATTAAATCTTCGAGCGGTTGTAGTTGCAGACTCGAATTATACGCTAGACGGCGTACTTTCTTTATTTAGAGATTCGGCTAGAACATGTTTTAGTTTAATTAATTTTGAAGATTTTCCATTTGGCGAGTTCTCACACATAAAAAACCCTCCGTATAAATATTCCGATTTAATTGCTTCTTCTAATAAAAAACCTTTTATTGAAAACGTTAGAGCTTCCAAACTAACAGACCGATCTAGAGAGAGAATTACTTCCTCTAAAGACTATAAAATAGGATTTTTAGATTTTGAATTATCTAAGGTAAGAAATCCTAGAGAAAGTTTTTCTAGATAAAATTTCACATTTAACAATTTTTACTGTAATATAAAATACAAATCAACCTTTTAATATATAAACATTATGGCAACTGATAGAATTATTTACCAAAGTGAATCGCTATTCGTTAGTAAAATCGATGGATCTGGAGCTGTTACTGCTGGCAGTTCAGAAAAAGACATCGATGTAGACGACATTAGCGAAATCAATCGTGTTCAGGACATGAGTTACAACATGGAAGTAACTCGTACTGATATCAATGAGTTTGGTCAACTTGCTGCTCTTTCGAGAGAAGTAACTGAGCCCCCCACAGTAACATTAGACTTTTCATACTACCTTACCAACGGTACGCAAGAAAGTAATCTAGGATTCAATCTTAATTCAGGAGATACATTTCCTGATACAAGTCCTACTTCTTTCACTAAAAACTTGCTTGATGGAACAGGTAGCGTAGATGAATTGAATTACTACGTCGTTACTTCTCCAGAAGGTGAAGATGTTCATGGTCAAGGAGTAAGTCCTGACACTACTGGAATTGATGATGCTGATCACGGATGTATCGGTATCGGAAACGGATTCATTACAAGTTACGGAATTACCGCAGCTGTTGGTGAACTTGCTACTGCAAGTGTTTCTGTAGAAGCTTCTAACATTCTTTTCAAGAATGGTTTAGCTAGTGGCATGAATAATCCCGCTATTGATATTGATTCCACAACTGGAGCAAAGATTGATAGTAAGGTAAACTGGGCAAGCGTTACATCTTCTGACGGAGATCATAAAGCAAATGACGGAACAGAAATTTTCGCTATTCGCCCTGGTGATATTACAGTTGACTTTGATGCAGCTGGATATATTGGTAGTACACAAGCTGGAGCTCTTCAAACTGGTGGTGCTGTTCTTCCTGGTGCAGGAGGATCCGCTCCTACAACAAAGAGTGCTATCCACTTGCAAAACGTATCAATTGATCTACCTGTTGGTCGTAGCGCTCTTACAAGACTTGGAAATCACTATCCTTTCGCTCGTAAGGTTGACTTCCCAGTGAACATGACATTGTCTGCTTCCGCTCTTATGACGGATATCGACGATGGTTCTCTTGACGCGCTTATTTGTGGTGGTGAAACTCCTCGTGATATCGCTATTACTCTTAATACTCGCTGCGGAGCTACAACTGCAATGGTTTTTGTAATGCGTAATGCTATTCTTGACACCCAAGCATTCTCTGCTTCGATTGGTGATAACAAGACCGTTGATCTTACATTCAGCAGCCAAATTGGTGGTGCTAATGATTCGACAAACGGAGTATTCTGTTTCGCTAAGCCATTGAACAGCGCAGCGGCTTATGGAGCTGGCACAGCTACTGATGCTATCACTCCTACTCCCTAAGAGTTAAGGTTAAACAACTTAAAAAACCCCAGGTTTCACATCTGGGGTTTTTTTGTGTATTTACACATAAGGTAAAAGGTAAAATAATGAAATCAGAAAGAGAATTACTTGAGTTTCAAGTTCTTCGCTCTATCACTAATCTATATAAGTCGTTTCTGACTTTGGTAGAAGATTTAAGCGAAGATCACAAAGAGCAGTTTGAAAGACTGAAAGAGGCTCTCCCAGAGAGTGAAGACATAATAAGACAGGCTGAGTACCTCGATGAAGGTCAGCTTAATTATTTAAGAAAAAAAATACTTGATTCTGGCAATGACGTTAGAAGAGAACTTTTCGCATGTATGGAAAATTTTGAAATCAAGTTTAAAAAATAACTTTATTTATTATTATATATAATATAAACCAAGGTATAAGGTAACTATGAAAATTGACGAGAAAAAAATATTATATTCTTTTGAAGTAAAAATTGAGAAAGAAGTTGAAGAAACAGTCGAGAAAAAGAAAAGGCGCAAGAATAAGAAGACTGGTAAAATGGATGTTATTACAACTAAAGAAACAACTATGGTTAAAAAAGATGTTCCTTTTAATATCGTAATTAAAAAACCAACACGAACGCAGCTTGAAGACGGAGATATGTTTTATAGCTTAGAATTAAATAAGTTTATTAAAATGGGTCTATTGACTAAAGCTATGCTTGCAAAACAGTATGGCTCTCAGGGTGGAGTCTGGACAGAAAAGGAACAAAAACTATATGCTGAACTGATATATAAAATGCATCAAAAGCAATTGGAGATCCAGCAATTCTCTATTCTTGGAAATAGTGGAAAACTATCTGATAGACAAAAATCAAAACTTGAAATTGCAACAAGAGAAATGGCTGAACTTAAAAAAGAATTAACTGAATATGAAATGGTTCAAAATTCTTTATTTGATCACACCGCTGATATTAAAGCTAGAAACAGAACTATTATGTGGTATATTCTGCATCTAACTCATTTTGCCGAAGGTGAAGATGAAGATGCAATTTTAGAAGAAATGTTTCAAGGTGACGAGTTTGAAGATAGATTTTCCGTCTACGAAGATAAAGAAGAAGGTGGAGATGAAGTATATGAAAGAGCTATTGATAAAATTTCTTCTATAATAACTATTTGGTATATTAGCGGTAATCAGGAAAGAGAAAGTTTAGAAGAGTTTATGGATCAAATGAAACAAGACTCTGAAGATCTAGAAGATGATTTTGAAGAGGATTTAGAGGAAGAGTCTGAAGAGGCTGAAACTCAAAATGCCTGATGGTAAGCCAGACAAAAAATTTCTAGAAAAATTATTTAAAGAAATAAGGTTAGGGTTTTCTTCTTTTATCTACGAGGAAAAACGTTGTTTTGTAAAACACGCTTCTTATGACCAAACGGATATTCTCAACGAGTCTTATGAAGAGTATTACAACAAAGCAAAATCAAAGGGTGTAATGACCGAAAAAGAACTTCTTGAAACTTTAGAAGAACAAGAAGTATGGAGTCAAAAAGATGAAGAGCTTTTTGAGAAGAAGGAAATTGAGATGAAAAACCTTAAGAAAACTTCTGCTAATTTAATTGTAAAAGCCCACAAAGAATCTTTTAAAAAAAGAATAAAAGATATAGAAGAGAAAGTATTAAAACACAGAAAGAAAAGAAACTCTTTAGTTAAAAATACCGTAGAAGAATACGCCCACAAAAGAGCTAATGAAATTTTTATGTTTCACTCTTTGTTTAAAGATAGAGATTTTAAAGAAAAACTTTTTTCCAAAGAAGAATTCGATCATTTAAATAAAATTGAATTGGGCGAAATTTATTTTATTTATAATAAAGCTATAGAAGAGTATAGCCAAGATAATATAAGGCAAATATCAATAGAACCTTTTTTTACGAGTTTATTTAATTTGTTTGATAAAGATGTTTCTAATTTTTACGGGAAAGATATATTTAGTTTATCTTACTATCAGATAAATCTATTAAACTATGCAAAATTATTTGCAAAAATATTTGAAAACAAGGAGATCCCAAAAAACATTCAGGGGAACGCTAAAGAAATATTAGAGTATTTAGACGAAAGTGAAACTAAGAAAAAAGCTGCCAAAAATGCTAGCGAAAGAGCTAGCTCTGCGGCGGGGTATGGATATGTAGGCGCCTCAAGGGAGGACTTAGAAGACGCTGGTATAGATACTAAAGGGGCTATGGATATCCATGAACTAGCCAAAAAACAAGGTAAAGATGGAACTTTGGATATGGAAGATTTAATGGAAATTCATAAAAAATAGTGTAACTAAAATTACACAGGTAAAAGGATAATTATGAACCCCATTGTAAACATACCAACAGGTGCGAGTGGCTATAGGCAAAGTATAGTCTCTCAAGCTCAGGCTGCTCAAAGAGTTGTTAATAACATGCAAATGAGCCCAAGGTTAAATCCAAATGGGTTCGTACAACCTTTAGGTAAAATTACTAATGCAGCCAGTGAATTTCAAAAATCAATGGATGCTTCTGCCGCTCGTGTATTTGCATTTGGAGCAGCTGTAGGAGTTATTAATGGAATTAGTGATGCTTTTAAAAGTTTAGTAACATCAGCTGCCGAAGTAGAAAAATCACTTAAAGACATTCAAGTTGTAATGGAAGCTACAGATTCTTCTATGCAAAAATTTGGGGATGGGTTGTTTGATGTTGCTAGAAACACGGCTACAAGTTTTGATTTAGTTGCAGCTTCAGCAACAGAGTTGGCAAGACAAGGTTTAAGTGCGGAAGAAACTTTAGCTAGAGTTAATTCAGCGCTTATTCTTAGTAGGTTGTCTGGGCTGGATACAGTTAAATCAACAGAAACTTTAACAGCCGCTATAAACTCTTTCAATAAAGAAGGTATAACTCACGAGCAGATAGTAAATAGAATGGCTAATGTAGATGCAGCTTTCGCTGTCTCATCTGCAGACCTAGCTGAAGCTATATCAAGAGCAGGTGCTGTTGCGCAGTCCTCTGGAGTTTCATTTAATGAACTTGCATCTATTGTAACCGCAGTTCAACAAAGAACTGCTCGTGGTGGATCTGTTATCGGTAATGGATTTAAAAGTATATTTACAAGAATTAAGAGAAGTGGAGTGAGGGAAGCTCTTGAAGAGATAGGGGTTTCGACCAAGGAAATGGATGGAAGTTTTAGATCGTCAATAGATGTTTTAAAAGATTATGCAAAAGTATATCAAACATTAACAGATACTCAAAAAGCTTACACATCAGAACAAATAGCTGGAGTCTTCCAAATACAAAATTTACAAGCTTTAATACAAGATTTAAATAGTGGATATTCAGTATTTAACAAAGCTTTGTCGGTTGCTAATAATACAACAGATCAAGCTACACAGAGAAATAAAGCGTTGAATGAAACTTTAGACGCAATATTTAAATCAACAACTTTAAGCGTAAAAGAGCTTTCAGCGTCACTTGGGTCTTTAGCTTTTGAAGATAGCTTTAAGAGTATATTAAAATTTGTTGGGAATTTGGCTGATAGTTTAAATGGATTATTTGATGAAGACACTGGTAGCAGCTTGGCTAAAAATCTAGTTAAAGGCATAGGGTCATGGATAACTGGCCCAGGAGCAGTTTTACTTGGTGCAGCATTTTTCAAAATTTTCTCGCTAGTCGGAAAATTTGCTAAAGACGCTTTTAAAGATCTTCTTGGAATAAATACTGAAGCTAAAAGACAGCAATCTTTACAAGCTGCCATAGGGTCTATATTGATGAAAAATGAATCTGTATATAAGCAGATATTGGCGGCTAGCGGAAATTCCGCTAGGCAAGAGCAAATTATTTTAAATATAGTAAAACAAGAAACTGCAGAAAGAATTAAACAAGAAGCTCTAATAAAAAAAATAGCTGCTTCCAGGGGTTTGGCTGGTATAGGAGCTGGAGATACTGGTTTTGTGCCTATGGGAAAAAGATCTCAAAGAAAAGTAGGTAAACAAACTTTAGGTTTGGCAGGAGGGTATCTACCCTCAATAAATAAAGAACACCATTCAATATCAAAAGGAGTTGGGGGAGCCAGAAGGGGTGATAAGCCAGTTGTGCTTAAAAATCATTCTATGGGAGGAGGAAAAAAACAAACTGTTGTAGCTCACACTGGAGAGTGGAGAGTTCCTAATTTTGGTGGTAGCGGGGGAGACGCTATATTTAATAGATCTATGGTTAAAAAATTTGGGCTGCCAAGTGGCGCAAAAAAGATAACTGCGGCAGATGGTTTAATACCTAATTTTGCTAAAGGAACTCAAAGAGTAACAGCCACGGCAGCGCAATTAGGGTGGAAGGAAGTTGTTGGTAGAGGTAGGCCAAATGAAATAGGAAAAAGATCTGACAGGATAGATTCGTTTACGGGAAGAATTAAACTTGAAAGATTGAATAAAACGAGTAGTCAAATAGGCACAATGGCTAATCAGACTTTATCTGGAAAGGGGGCTGCAAAATCTAGATCACTACCATTTTTTGTAGCAAAGGATGACAAATATATATTAAACCCGAAGTATAAAGACGCTGACGACGCAATTAAACAAAAATTAACAAATCAATTTGGAAGAAAAGCATTGGCGAGCGGAACAGGTTTGAATTTAAAAAATCAAATCCAAACACTTTCTGCGGGCTTTGATAAAAGAAAATCTGCAATAAAATTTAAAAGTTTAAATACTTTATTAAAAGGTTTACATGGAGAAAAACTAGCTATATCTCATTTAAAGAATAAAGGGGTAAAAGCAGACGCAATTGAAGGTAGTGGATTTTTTGACTTAAAAACATCTAGGAGAAAATTCGAAGTTAAGTCTGGCAAAAAAATAAACAACTTTGAAATATTGAAGAAAGCTGCAAGCGAATTTCTTATGTCAAGCGGAGGAGATAAAGAATCTGGATATCCGTTTAAAAATAAAATAGCTGAAAGGATAGACGTATCAAGTAAAGCTGGATTAGGAAGATTTATAAACTTAGTTTTACCAAAAGGGTCTCCATCAGAAAATGTATTTGATAAAAAAGGGCAGCCTGTAATACAGTCTCCAAGATCAGCAGCTTCTGGATTTATTCCTAATTTTGCAAGACCAATGGGGGGGACAGGAAGAATAATTGATACTAAGGCGGGTTCTGAGTTTAACCCAAGGCCGAAAGCAAGATTAAAATATATTAAAGATACAGCGTCTACTCTTGAATACGAGGGTAAAGAAATTTCGTTTCTAAATTCACAAAGGAAGGGAGATGCTAATTTATTATTTGATAAATTCATGAAGCAGAAGGGGTCTGCGTCTAGCGTAAGTATAAGCCCACAAAGATTTTCAAAGAAAACTTCAAAAACAAATTTTGAAGATTTAGTATATGCTTTTCCTCAATTACAATATAGATTAAAAAAAGGATATTCAACATCGGGAAATATAAGCTTACCTAATGGAGAAAGTTTTAAATTTAAAAGTTTAAAAGATTTGAAAAAAAGGGTTAATGAAGGTTTTAATAGAAGCAATTTTAAGAGTTATATAGATGGAAAGGAAAGTAATTCCCTGCCAGGAGTAAGAGTAAAAAGACTTGATATAGAAGATCTAGAAACGATAAAAGTTAAGAGTGGTGGAGATAATATATATAAAAATTACGCAAAAGGTCTTATTCCAAACTACGCCTCAGGAATCGCTACTTCAAAAGGGTTTTTTACTGCCCAAAAAATTAGAAGGTTGAAAGATGGAGATTTTTCAAAAACAGAAAATGGTGAGCGAGTTTATTTAAGTCAATTTAGTAAGCAAGATCAAGATAAAATTACTGGATTTGATGCGCAATTTTCTAATAAAAATGTAGCTAAGGCTGCAGCCGCAAGTAAAGCAAAAAAGGGGTCTATGCCTACTATAGATGCGTCTAGGCAAGCTACAATGCTTGTTGCTACAAATAATTTAAGAAAAAAAGTAGACTCAACTTATAAACATAAAGGAACTGATTTTAGATTAAAGTATAGAGTAGAGGGTTTAAAACCCTCCAAACTAAAGGGTTCAGAAGCTAAACTCAGAGAGAGGATGGAAACTTCAATGCTAAGGGAATCAAGTTCTTTTGCAAAACAATTATCTGGAACAGGATCATTTGGAGCTAATACTCCAAATGTAACACAGCTTTCTAACGCTGGAGCGCCAGGGGCTGCAGCAGGAACAGTATTTGAAAGCGCCCTTAAGGCCGTAGGTAAAAATAAATTATTTACAAAAAACAACGCTGGCTTTGATATTGGTGGTTATCCTGATGGAAGCTTGCAAAATTTATTTGGTTATTACACTCCATTTGCTGACGCCAAGATAGGGCTAACTCCAGACACCAAAAGAGATTTTCATGGTAAGCTAATGGGACTGCCTACTAGTGGAGCAGCAATAAGTGCTGCAAACAAAAAGAAACAGGGTCGGATGGCTATGGCTACCAGGGCTAAATATGGAGCTCCTAGTTTTGCTAGTGGTTTTATACCCAACCTAGCTAGGTTTAAACCAAGAGAATTTGGCTTGAGTGACGACAGAGCTAATCAACTGCAAAGTTATGTTGATAGAAGAAAAAGTGAGGGTCGTCCATTTAAATTTGAGAATTTGCTAGGCGGAACTAAGACTAAAGCTAAGGGTAGAATAAAACTTGTCGCGGGAGAGCTTTCTAAAGAAAGAAAGACAACTGCTACTCGATTAAAGAAAGAAGAAATTCAAAAATCAAAAGATTTTGCCACAAAGAGGGCTCAAGCTGGAATAAACACCCTTAGGTCTGTGAGTGGCGCAGGTGGCGCGTTTGCCATAACTAAAGCAAACGCAAATTCGACAGCAATCGCTGGTTTAGAAGCGCGTGTTTCAAGGTTAGAATCCTTACAAGCAAAAAGAAGTGTTGATAATTTTGCTGGAGGTTTCGTACCTAACTTTGCTGCTCCCGAACTCCCCTTTAACTCAGACACGATAATTAGAAAAGCTGTAACTCAAAATGTAGGAGGGATAAATAGCGACGGATTCACGATGGCTAAAGATGGAACTTTAATGTTTAATGATAGAGATTTTAATCCTGGCAACAAAAAACATCTTAATTCATTGATGAATAATAAAAAATTTAAATCTCATGTTCATGATCAAATAAATAATGAATTAAGGTCTATTCAAAAATACAATACTGGATTAGCTGGCATGGGTAGATCTTTTGCAGAAAAAACTGGGCTCGCCATAATTAATCCTAATTTAGCTGTTGATCAAAGTAAAATAGTACAAAGAGATTACTTGAGAGATATGGCTAATAATGTAGAGGGAGCTTCCGTTCAAACAACTAGATTTAAAACTGGAGCAGGAGACGCTATAAAGAAAGACATTCATTATGGTGGAATGTATAAGCATGATCCGAGAGACAGGTCAAGGGTAATTTTTAACCCATCGGCTTTAGATCAATTATTTACCAAGAAAAATTATGGACAATCAAATATAGATGTGCCAACATTTATAGAAGTTGAAAGAAGAAGGAGGCAAGCTGCATCTCAGGGTGGCAAAAACAAAAGAATGAGTTTATCGCCAAAAAGAACTATGCAAACAGCTACCGACCTTATAACAGGAGGATTTAATTTCGGAGGCAGACTTATAACGGGAGGAATAAATGCGTTGGGGAATATAAAAAAAGCGGGTCGTGATAGAATAGGCAAAAGAGTTCAGTATGTAAGAGATTTGAAACAACGATTTAATCTTTCTGAAATGACCGAGGGTGGAAGAAAAAGATTTTCAGCAATTAAAGAATCTGCTAGGAGTAAAGCAAGAAATTTAGGTGGCACTTTAAAAGGTGGGCTTGAGAAATTAAAACCATCATTGGGTGGCGTTATGTCTAATCCATATGAAACAGCTTACGAAAATGAAGAAAGATTAGCTCGAGAAAACCCAGTAGTACAAGCTGAAGAAGCTTTTCTTGAAAAAGAAAACGAAAGGTTTAATAAAAGAAATAATTTTGCAAGAAGATTTAAGATTGGAAAATATAAATTTAAGAAACGCTTAAGGGGAAGAATGACCAAGGTTGCCAATAAGTTGAATAGCTTCGGCACTGGAGCTTCTGATTTTATAGACAGAAATAAAACTAAAGTTAGTAACACTCTTAAAGGTTTAGGTCCTGGAGTATCTGGGCTTATAGATAAAGGGGGAACTAAAGTTAGTGATATACTAAAGGGTTTGGGGTCTGGAACTTCTGGGCTAGTAAATAAAGGTAAAGATAAAATTTCGTCAATAATAGATGCCGTTGGATCTAAAATAAACGAAAAAAAATTCAACCCTTCAGATTTAACTAGAAAAAGCGTAAGTGATTTATGGAAAAGGATTCAAGGGGGGCTGAAGCAGGGTTTTGTAAACCCAACAACTTTAAAACTAGCTGCTGCATTTAAAGGGCTTAAACCTAAAGATTTATCTTTATTAAAACTAAAAGAAGGAGTAACTAAAAAAGGTCAAATAATTAAAAGAAGCGCTTCTGAAAAATTAAAATTTCTACAAGAAAATATAGGTAAAGCTTTGGGCGTTGGTGGAGAAAAACTAAATGAAGCTATTGGGTCCGCAAAATTAAAAACCCAAAACTTTTTTACCGCAGCTGGTGAATTTAAACCTAATTTGGGCGGAGAAAAAATTAAAGAACTAGCTAAAGCTTTAGGCGTCAAGGTTGAAGATTTAAGAAAAAAAATAAACGACGCCAGAGACGCAAGAAGGCAATCTAGACAGAAAAAGGATCCATTCTTAAAACCAGGAGCGCTGACAGAGAGGTTTAATAAAACAAGAACCGCGATAGGAGATTTATTTAATAGAGGGGTAGCCTTGAAAAATAGAGCTGTTGAAGGAGGAATTAATTTAGGAAAAAGGGGATTAGAAAAAGCAAGTAATTTAAGTAATACGGGGTTAGCGGGGGTACAGCGTGGCGGAAGAGCTGGATTAAAATTTGCCAAAGGTAAAGGTGGAATTGGCTTGGGCGGAGCTGCGGCTGTTACTGGGTTAAGTTATATGTCTGGAATGTTTAAATCAAGCGATAGTTCCTCAAAGCAAAGGAGTAATACCCAACTCAATGCTTTAGGTAATTACAATTTTAAAAACGCAAAAAGTTTTTCTACGCAAAATTCTAATGGTTCTGTAGTTACTTATGGAGTTGGAAGAAATGGGACTATATTAAAAACAATAACAGATCCGAGAAATGGATCAACAACAAATTCAACTTTACACCCTTCAGATGGTGAATTTCATGTTGCTGCAAAATCAATGGGGATTAAAAAATATAAACAAGAGAATAATTTTTTTAATAGGTTAGAAGAGAAAAATGGAAGACTTTATTTTGATGGAAACGAGGTTAGTGTTGATGAATATAATAATTTAGTAAACGAATATCTTTTTGGCCCAAAATTTGAAATAATGGGAGTTGGCTCTACTGGCTTAGGAATAGGTGCCGCAGGGATTGGATTGGGTTTAATGGAGTTTCTTGGGAATAAGATGCATAGCAAAGATATGAGAAAAGAAGTTGCTGCAATAGACGCAATGAATATTTCCGATGAAGAAAAAAATCTAAAAAAGAAAATTGCATCATTAGATATAACAAATAGAAAAAAATTTGATAAATATAAAATAAAAATTAACGAAACTTTGGCGGGGAAAAAATTAAAATTAAAAGAAATAAAAAAAAGTATGGGTAAAGTAGATCCAAACACTCCCGTTCCAGATGATGTTCAGGTTTTAATGGATGAAATAAATTCACTAGAAGATACAGCTAATAATCCAGAAAAAA
>MDTB01050195.1_pt1 | contig 23873 bp, 22 predicted proteins | sample 811161 | NCBI WGS metagenome assembly MDTB01 (sample SAMN05326650, study PRJNA326480) | marine metagenome | isolation source: seawater | place: Mediterranean Sea | collected 2009
ATAATGATATTAAAAAAAGTATAATTTTATTTATGAGTGATTTATTAGACAAAAAATGTGTTCCTTGTGAAGGTGGAGTTAAAGCTTTTGATACTTCTGAAATTCATAAATATCAAAAAAAAGTAGATGGGTGGGAAATTGTTCAAAATGATAAAAAAGTTTATCTGTTGGAAAAGAAATTTGAATTTAAAAATTTTTTAGAAAGTCAAAAATTTGTAAATGAGGTAGGAAGAATCTCAGAGGATGAGGGTCATCATCCAGATATTATTTTTGGATGGGGATATGCTAAGATTAATATTACCACTCACGCTATCGAGGGTTTATCGGAAAATGATTTTATATTAGCAGCCAAAATTGATAAGATAATTAATGTCTGAAATGACGTGTTTTTGAAAAAATCATAACAGTATTTGTTTCGTTAGCAAATTTTATAATTTCTTTATCTCTTATTGATCCAGCAGGCTGAACTATTGCACTAACTCCCGATTGAACTAGTTTTTCTATTCCATCAACAAATGGAAAAAAGGCATCTGACGCTGCAACAATATTTTCATTGAAATTTCGAAACTTATTCATTTTATTTATTGCAATTTGACAGCTATCTAATCTACTTGGTTGACCAGAACCGATCCCAACTGTTGTATCATGGCTCACTAAAACAATTGCATTTGATTTTACATATCTACAAACATTAAAGGCAAAAATTAAACTTCTAAATTGAGTTTTATTAGGTTTTTTTTTCGAAACGATTTTAAAATCTTTGGGGGTAAATCTTTTTAAATCTTCAGTTTGAGTTAAAATGAATTCATTTGATGAGTTAAATTTAATTATATCTTTTAATTTCAATTTTGAAGCATCAATAATTCTCAGATTTTTCTTATTTTTTAAAATTTTTAGAGCTTCATTGTCAAATCCGTTAGCAACAATAACTTCTAAAAAAATTTTATTTAATTCGATAGCTAGAGTTTTATTTATCTTAAAATTCAATGAAACTATTCCACCGAAAGCACTTATCGGATCGCAACTGAGAGCTAATTGATAACTTTTAAGTTTATTTTTGTGTATGGAGACACCGCATGGATTTGAGTGTTTAATTATTACAGTTCCTGAATTATGTGGTAAAGATTTAGAGATAGTTAACGCTGAAAATATATCATTGTAATTATTATAACTAAGTTGCTTCCCATGAATTTGATTTATATTAATATTTTTTGTTTTTGAATAAATCGCACTTTCTTGATGCGGGTTTTCACCATATCTTAATTTTTCAATTAAATTACCATAAATAATTTTTTTTTTAGGAAAACTGATATTATTAATTTTGTTAAAATAATTTGATATTGCAGCATCATAATATGCTGTTTCTGAAAAAGCCTCTAAAGACATTTTTTCTCTAAATTTTAAAGAAGTAGATCCTTTATTTTTTTCAATTTCGCTTATTAATTCATCATACTGAGAAGAAGAAGTAATTACCGTAACGTCTTTATAGTTTTTTGCAGCTGCCCTAACCATTGCTGGTCCACCAATATCAATATTTTCGATAATCTTTGAATGATTATTAGTTATTTCTAAAGTTTTCTCAAATGGATAGAAATTTACAATAACTAAATCAATTTCTTTAAAATTATTATTTATTAAATCTTTTTTGTGAGATCTTTTGTTTCTTTTACTTAAAATTCCAGCATGTATTTTAGGGTGAAGTGTTTTTACTCTACCGTCAAGAATTTCTGGAGAATTAGTGTATTCTGACACTTCTATACATTTATACTTGAGTTTTTTAATTTCTTTATAAGTTCCACCAGAACTTATTATTTCAATTTTATGTTTAGTTAAATTTTTTAAAAGTTTTTTCAAATCTTTTTTATCAGATATTGAAATTAAAGCTTTTTTAATTTTTTTCATTTTAGTTTAGTAATTTCCCATTTTATAGTTTGATTCTTCAAATTAGTCATTCCCGAAATAAATATATTTTGATTATCTGTAAAAGAATTTTTTTTACCAAAATATAAACCATTATCAATATTTATAATATTATTGTCCGAGTTGAACCTCCAACCCTCATTATCTAGTTCAATTAATATTGATTTATTATTTTGAGTTTTCATTACTTTGACATTGGGCTCTAAATGAAATCGTATTTCAAATTTTAGATTTTTAACTTTATTTTTGAAAGTTAAATTATCATAACCAACAAATTTCATCTGATCGGGATAAAATTCTATTTCTCTATTATGAATAGCTCCATACTCTTTTAAATAACCATCGTGTGAAGCAGAAACTTTCCAATAATTTTTTTCAAAAATAATATTTTTCCTAATAATTTTAACTCCTTGTAAAATTTTAGAACCTGATTGGGAATTTTTGGTAAATTTACATGATGATCTATCATCTAATATTAAGGTATTATGAATTGCAGAGGATTTTGATAATTCATTAAATTTATGTTTGAAATTTTGAAAATATCCTGAATTACAAATTAATTTTTTATTATTAGAAAAAATTTCAAATGATAATGATCCTGATTGATAATTATCAGAAAATTTTTTTTCTGGACTAGAGCCAACATCCATTATTAGAGAAATTTTTTTATTGTTTAGGATTGTATAACCACCAGATTCATTTTCTTGATTTTTAAAGTTATAACCCAATCTTTTTAGATAATTATCAAGTTCAGAATTATCAGACTCATGATTACCATTGAAGAGAATATTTTTTTTACAATTTTGTGAAATAAAAATATATGCCTTGCCAAGATAATAAATGGTTTCATCAATATATTCTGGAATTTCATTTTGAGATTCTTTAAGCCATTCTCGTATAAGAACAAAGTATTTTAAATAAAAATTTAACTGCCTAATATTTCTTGATTTAGGAAATCCATCATTATCAAAAGAAAACTTTATTATTTTCTTTAATAAAGAAAATCCATAATTTAAATAACCATCTTTATCACGATAAGATAGGCCAACTAAAATTATTGCAGCACAGCAAATCATTTTATCATCAACCCATTCAGAATTTTTTATCTCATTTATTATATGGTTAATTTGTTTTTTTATAACTCCGTTAAATTTGTTTTTATATGCAGCGTCGCTATCTTCGTAAGTAAGTTTTGAATTAGAAATCCAAGCAATAATTCTTTTTGCACTTATATCTATTTGCCAATTTTCATTATTGTATCTATTATTTTTTTCAATCCATTGTAAAATTATATTTTGAGTATCTTTTTTTGAGGATTTTAAATCTAAACTAAACAACCAAAAAAAACTGTTAAGACTGTTATTTTCTTTTTTTTTTAATTCTTTGTTGTTCCAGATTTTATTAATATAATAATTTTCTATATTAATTTTTTTTTTTTTATACTTTACTATACAATCTAATAAACTTGGACTTGGCTTATATTCTAATGAACTATCATTATATAAAGATATTTTTTTATTATATATATTCGAATTTAAATATAACGAACGAGTTTTTTTTTTAAAAAACAAATAAAAATTTTTAAAAAACATTATTCTAAATTGACTTTAAAAGATTAATATTTTTTTCTATATTTCCTTGATTGTTTTTAAATATTGTTGTTCCTGATACCAATATATTAGCTCCAGCCTCTATAGCTAATTTATAATTATCAAAATTTATTCCTCCATCTATTTCGATATCAAAATTGATTTTTTTCTGAATTTCTATTTTTCTCAGTTCTTTTATTTTATCTAATACTTGAGGCATAAATTTTTGACCTCCAAAACCAGGATTTACACTCATAATTAAAATTAAATCTATTTCATTTAAAAAGTTTTTTATTAAATTTATTTTTGACTCTGGGTTAAGTGATACACCAACTTTCTTTTTAAGTTTTTTAATGAGTTTAATAGACTCTTCTAAATTTTCAGTTGCTTCAGGGTGAATAGTAATAATATCAGCTCCAGCTTCAGCATAATCTTTAATATATTTATGAACAGGCGAAATCATCAAGTGTACATCGAAAGGTAATTTTGTATGTTTTCTGAGATCTTTTATAATTGGAGGACCTATAGTTAAATTTGGAACAAAGTGGCCATCCATTACATCTACATGAATCATGTCCGCACCTCCTTCTTCTAATCTTTTTATTTCATTTCCTAATTGGCTAAAATCAGCAGATAAAATTGAAGGTGAAATTTGTATTTTTTTCATTGATTACTAGAATAGTAGTATCAATTTTACTTTTTAATTTGAATTATTTTTTACCGAAAATTTGATAAATTTCTCTGGCAATTTCACTTTCTAAAGGAAAAGATAGCATTCCCATAACAGAATATCCCAATAGATATGGCATTAGGTAAAATCTGAACATATAAAAAAACCAAGCCACGTATAGCGGAATTATAGGTTTTATTATAAATGATGGAGTTAAGGGTTTAAATAAGTTTATTAGAGGATCAGTTAGTTTGACAAATACTTTCATGAAAAAAAAACCAGAGTCCTCTCTTTGAAAAATATTCATTGCCACTCTTCCAATTAATGTCCACATTATGACGCCTAAAATGTAATCTATCAAATAAACTAAAGGATGAAAGTTTGCAGACATAAGAAAGTAATTAGATTGAATATTAAAAGGGGCGAAATATATCGCCCCTTAAAATTAAGATTTGTTAGTGTTGTTTTCCAAGTACTGTTTTACCACTTGGAATACGAACTTCGTCTACCATTCTCTGAGTAGCTGCATCTGGCGCTTTAGTAATTAAACTTACTATTACCATTGAAACTAAACTCACTAGTGATCCAACAATACCGAATGTTAGTTGTGTAACACCCCAGAATCCTGCTCCACCAGTACGTACCCAAACTAGATACGCTGTTCCTGAAGCTAGACCTAGAAGCATTCCTGCAACAGCACCTTGTGCATTAGCTCTTTTCCACCATACACCAAGTACAAGTGGGAAGAACAATCCTGACATTGCAAAGTCAAAAGCCCAGATAACTGAACCTAAGATACCTTGAATTTCAAGAGCTGCAATAGTTGCTCCAGCAAAACCAATTATTACAAGTAATACCCTTGCAACAATAAGTCTTTTTGCAGTTTCTGCTTTAGGATCAATGATCTTGTAGTACAAGTCATGAGATAAAGCATTTGCAATCGCTAAAACTAAACCATCAGCAGTAGACATGGCAGCAGCCATACCTCCAGCAGCAACTAATCCTGAAATTACATAAGGCAATCCAGCAATCTCTGGAGTTGCTAAAACAACCGCTTTACCAGCCATGAAAAACTCATTTAATTGAAGAGTTCCATCACCGTTAAAGTCATTTATGTACATCAAGTTGGCTTGATTCCAGTTTTGGTACCAGTCTATAGCTTGAACGTCAGCTATTGATTTTCCAATAATTCCTGTTGCCAGGTTTGGATCCATCAAAGATAGTTTCGATAGTGTAGCTAACATTGGCGCAGAAGAGTATAGTAGGAATATGAAGAATAATGACCATCCTACAGATCTTCTAGCTGATTTTACACTTGGAGTAGTAAAGTATCTCATCATAACGTGAGGTAATGAAGCTGTACCAGCCATCATACAAACTGCTAATGAAATAAATTTCCAAGGTGTAGTGTTAACTTCAGCATGAGCTTTTGTAATTCCAGCTAAACCTTTTGGTACTGATTTTAAATCAGCTGCTGAGTTTTTTACAAAACCAAACTGTCCTTCTAGTTCACCAATTCGAGCAACTTCATCTGCCAACATTAAATGAGGGAAGAATCCAGCACCCATTTTATTACTGATCCAGAACACAGGAAGTAAGTACGCTATGATTAACACAATATATTGTGCAACCTGCGTCCACGTAACTGCTCTCATTCCACCAAGCATAGAACAAAGTAAAATACTTGCTAAACCAACGTATACTGCTATTCCAAAAGGAATATCTAATGCTACTGAAGCAATTGTTCCAGTTGCATTAATTTGTGCAGTCACGTAAGTGAATGATGCTACAGTTAAGACTAAAACAGCAGATAATCTTGCTAAGTTACCTCCATATCTAGTACCTATAAAATCTGGAACTGTATAACAGCCAAATTTTCTTAAATAAGGTGCTAGTAACGAAGCAACTAAAACATATCCACCAGTCCATCCAACTAATAATGCCATATAACCATAGCCTTTGAAGTAAATACCACCTGCCATTGCAACGAATGATGCACCAGACATCCAGTCTGCCGCAGTAGCCATTCCGTTAAATACAGTTGGAACTTGTCTTCCTGCTACGTAATAAGCATCTACTTGAAGTGTACGTGATAAATAACCAATTATCGCATAGATAGCAACTGTGAATGCAACAAAACAAATACCGATTGTTTTTGCCGTCATTCCTGCTTGTTCTGCTATTGCCATTAAGATTATGAATACAAGGAAACCCCCTGTATATATTCCATAAACTTTCGGCAAATTATCTATAAATTTACCTTTAATCATTAGTCATCCTCTCTTTCAGTAAAGCCAAACTCTTCGTCTATCTTTTCTTGTCTTCCCGCAAACCAAAAAATCAGTATTACGAAGATTCCAAGAGACCCTTGGCACGTCATATAATATGACAATGGGTATCCAAAAGGTTTAAAGCTAGACGCTTCCATTTCAGCCCCGAAGAAAAAGATGCCTATTGAGAATACAAACCAGATTGCTAAAGTAACAAATAGCAATGACCTAGTTTTTTCCCAGTGTTGTTCTTGTTTTGACATTTTTTACTCTCCCTATAGGTTAAAAACCGAAACCATACCCATAATCAGATAGATTGGAACCCCTAAAAAGTCTCGATATAGGGCCATTTTTGTAATATAAATCAACTAGGAGTAGATAAATGGCCTTAAAATATAGATTTAATTTAAAAGACATAAATTTGGAAGATTTTAAGATTTATCTACTAGCTTTGTTCAAAGCAATACTACCAAAGAAGAAAATAAAAAACATTGAGGATCTAACCTCTTTTATTCAAAAAAAATCTGCCTGGGTATCTCAAGTAACTCTTTATAATTATCTAAAGACAAGAATGGGAACTAAGTGGGTTCTTCATTTTGACGATGAAAAATTTTTATCATCAATCAATACTGCCAAATGGAATATTTATTCTATAGCCCTTCAAGATCTCATCTTTTATACATTGTCTTATTCAAAAGTTTTTTTTCAAAACGATGAAACAAATAAAGCAGCAGATATTTATGAGAAAATTTTGAATAAAGAAATTGAAAATGGAATGCCAGAGGAAATTATTTCAAATGCAAAAAAAAAATTTTATGAAAGATTAGAAAAAATTAATTGGGAAACGTACTATAATTCATGGCCATTCAATGAAAGTGCCCTAGCTTTATACGAGTGGGCACCAATAGCTGAAGAATTGAAAACTTTAGATAGAAAAATAGTTTTAAATTCTATGATTTTGAAATGGGATAATATTAAAGATGAGTTTTCTAAATTAATAAGTTTTTAAATATTTTTTCTATTATCAACTAAACTTTGAACTACACTTGGATCAGCTAAAGTTGTAGTATCTCCTAATTGTTCATGTTCATTAGCAGCAATCTTTCTTAAAATTCTTCTCATAATTTTTCCAGATCTTGTTTTTGGAAGTCCAGGTGAAAAATGAATTATATCTGGAGTAGCTAATACTCCTATTTGTTTTCTAACCCATAATTTTAAATCTCTTTCTAAGTCCCTTGAAGGTTCTTCTCCAACATTTAAAGTAACATAACAATATAAACCATTACCTTTAATATCATGTGGATATCCAACTACTGCAGCTTCAGCTACTTTAGGGTGAGCAACAAAAGCACTTTCAATTTCAGCAGTTCCCAAATTATGTCCAGATACAATTATTACATCATCAACACGTCCTGTAATCCAATAGTACCCATCTTTGTCCCTTCTAGCACCATCACCTGTAAAATATTTTCCATCAAACTGAGAAAAATAAGTATCAATAAATCTTTGGTGATCTCCGAACACAGTTCTCATTTGTCCTGGCCAAGATTGAGAAATGCAAAGTCTACCTTCTCCAGCACCTTTAATTTCTTTACCATTTTTATCAAGTATTGCTGGTTTAATTCCATAAAATGGTTTTGTTGCTGACCCAGGTTTTAAATTAATAGCACCTGTTTGTGGGCTGATTAATATTCCTCCTGTTTCAGTTTGCCACCAGGTATCAACAATAGGACATTTAGAGTTTCCAACAGTATTATAGTACCACATCCAAGCTTCTGGATTAATTGGTTCACCAACCGTTCCTAATAATTTCAATGATCTTCTAGAAGTTTTTTTGACTGGTTGGTCTCCTTCTCTCATTAAAGCTCTTATAGCAGTAGGAGCTGTATAAAATATGTTAACTTTATACTTATCAACTATTTGCCACCACCTAGAACTATCAGGATAAGTTGGAACACCCTCAAACATAATTGTTGTTGCTCCATTAGCTAAAGGACCATAAATTATATAACTATGACCCGTTACCCATCCTATGTCTGCAGTACACCAGTAAATGTCTTTAGGTTTATAATTGAAAATATATTGATGTGTCATTGAAGCATAAACCATGTAGCCACCTGTAGTGTGTAAAACTCCTTTAGGTTTTCCAGTAGATCCTGAGGTATAAAGAATAAATAAAGGATCCTCTGCATTCATTTCTTCAGGGTCACATTTGTTTGACACATCTTTAATTAATTCATCATACCAAACATCTCTATCATTAACCCAGTTAACATAATTTCCAGTTCTTTTAACAACAATACATTTTTTAACATTTGGACATTTCATTAAAGCTTCATCAGTAATATCTTTAAGTGGAATATTTTTTCCTCCTCTAATACCCTCATCAGCTGTAATAATATACTCAGACTTACAGTCGTTAACTCTTCCCGAAATAGAGTCAGCAGAAAAACCACCAAAAATTATTGAGTGTATAGCTCCAATTCGTGCACAAGCTAACATGGTAATTGCTAATTCAGGAATCATTGTAAGGTAAATAGTAACTCTATCTCCTTTTTTAATTCCTAATTTTTTTAGTCCATTAGCAGCCAAAGAAACTTCTTGATGTAATTGTTTATAAGATATTTTTTTTGTATCTTTAGGATCATCTCCAACCCAAATTATTGCTGTTTTATCTTTTTTATCTTTTAAATGTCTATCAATACAGTTGGCACTGGCATTTAATGTACCATCCTCATACCATTTAATTTTTACATCTGAACTACTATACTTAACATTTTTTACTTTTTTATAAGGTTTGATCCAAGTTATTCTTTTTCCTTCTTTTTTCCAAAATTCATTGTTATTTTTTATGGAGTCAGAATATTTTTTTTGATATTGAGTTTTATTTATAAGCCCGCTTTTTACCCATTCAGGTTTAGTTTTAAAAATTAATTCTTTTTCTGAGTTGTTTTCTGGATTTTTTCTATTTTTTTTTGAGTTTCTTCTTAAAATTTTTTTTCTAGATTTAGATTTTCTTTTGATTCTTTTTTTGGTTCTAGATTTCCTAAAAATCTTTTTTTTGATTTTAGTTCTTTTTTTAATTTTAGATTTTTTTCTTCTTTTTTTTTTCATCAAATTATCTTAAATATTACCCATCTTATTTATAATTTTCCAGCTTTTAGAATCTATTGGCATAACTGATAATCTACTTTGTTTTATAAGAGACAAGTGTTTTAAGGCACCATTTTTCTTAATATCTTCAAGAGTGATGCTCTTTTTTAGCTTTTTTTTAAATTTTACAATTATAGCTACAAATTTTTTATTCTTATCTGTTTTATCTAGAAAAGATTCTTTTGTTACCTCAACGATACCAACAATTTCTTTTCCAATATTTGAGTGGTAAAAAAAACAAAGATCTCCTTTTCTCATACTTTTTAAATTATTTGATGCCTGGTAGTTTCTAACTCCATCCCATGTAGCTCCTTTAGACCCAGCTTTTTTCTGTTGATCGATTGACCACACATTTGGTTCAGATTTCATTAACCAGTATTGCATCTAATTGTTTTCATTAGCTAATAGGATTTTGACATAATTTATAGGATAATTTTTTTCATTTTTATTTAATTATCTTTTTATTCGTTGTTTATTAGACTTTTAACTATTTTTAGATAATTATTACAATAAATCTTCATATCATCGATATTTTTCTTTTGTGCATTTTTGTAGTAATTTATATCTGTATTTTTATAGCTGTAATTGTTAATCAAAATTTTAGAAAGTTGCTTATAGTTGTTTGGATCAAAATAATTAGCATTCCTAGGCTTTTGCTCTTTGTGAATATTAATATTTGATAGAATAACTTTTTTACCCATGCTTTTTGCCTGCTCAACAGTACTGCTTCTTCCTTCAAATTTAGATGGATTTATAATTGCTATAGAATGATAAATTAAAGACAAAACATCTTTAAAAGGAATAACTCCTAAATATTTATAGTTATTTTTTAAGTTATTTTTAAATATAAAATTTTTTATTTTTAAAAAATGGTCAGGATTTCTGTAATCAATTGATAGACCCGATGAAAGAATTAATATTTTCTTTAAATTATTTTTTTTCTTAATATATTTTAATGCTTTTAGAATGATAAGATGATTTTTGTGAACCCAGTATTGATTTGGCACATAAAAAAAAGGCATATTGAATTTATATTTTTTTTTAATAATGGATAAATTAATTATCTCTTTTTTAGCAGGAATTTGAAAAATAAATTTACTAATAACAGAATTATTATACGCAGCATTTGAGATCTTTTTTAAATCTTTTTTTGCATCCTTACTGATAAGGAGTATTTTTGAGGAAAAATAAGCACACAAAAAAGTATTTAGATTTCTCATAAATCTTTTCCATACCGAAAAATTTTCTTTGAAATATAGATGTTGAAAATCTGCAATAAAAGATAAACTTTTTGCAACACTTTTCTTCCCAAAAATTATATTATTTTCAAAAACATTTATATGAGAGACTAAATCTATTTTTTCTTTTAAAAAAAAGCTTTCATAATTTGAAGATTTACCAAAAAAAATTACAGACAATTTATTGTATAGTTTATCAAATAGAGATTGGTTGTGAAACAAATTAGTTTTAATTAAATTAAATTTTTTTAGATCATTAATTGCCTTTTTAGATAAATCTTTATTGACAATCAATACGGGCTGTATTTTCTTTTTTAGATGCTTATTGATTCCATATATGAGATGTTTAATGACATAAATTCCACCAAGCCACTTGAAATGATTATAATTGATTAAAAAACCTATTTTTATCATAATGTTTATTTTACCCAATAATTACTCAACTAAAAAATTAGTTTTAAAAGATATTTTAAGATTAGAACCCTCTATAGTTATTTCTCCATCATTTAAATTTTTTTGGTTTTTTATTAATTCATTATATCTTCTTAACACGGGTAAAATTTTATTATTTTTCATTCTCAAACATCCCCTGGCGGACCACGGAGAAATATGATTTTTACTTATATTTGTGGGTATTGTTCTTACATCTATTCTACCATTCATAAGTTTTTTTGGTCCCCCAGAAATCTTTAAAAATGATAGTTTTACTGGTTCAGATTTATTATTTAATTTAAATAAATTATATTGTCTATGAACTAAAACACACGCTAAAAGTCTTACAGTCATATCAACTTTTTGCAGATGTGTTTTAGTATCTCCTAAAATTTTATTTAATCTTCCAATATAATAGTCTCTAGTGTCATGACCAATTTTTTCGAACCATCCTAATTTTTCTATTTTTTTAAAACTTTCTAATTTTTCTGAATTATCAATTCCTAATTTTTCAGACTCTAACCAGTATTTACTTAAACAATCATAATTTTTTTTAAGTTGAGCTGTTAATTCTTCAAAATTATGATTTACTAAAATTAAGTCCTGAGTTCTGATTATTCTGATAATTTTACTCATTCTTAAAACTTTAACTAATTTTTCTAATTCACTAATGTAAGATTCAAAAATATTTTCGAGATGATCGCCCTCAATAAATCTTCCTTCAAAATTTTCTATGAATAAATAAATTTGTAAACCAGGTGTATAAACAGAACTTATCTTGTTGTTTAATGACATTAATGTTTGAAAAGACAAAACCTCACTTAAATCAATATGATTTTCTTCTTTACCGTTAAAAAACTTTTTTGGTCCCCATGTTAAAATTGTGTCTATAGGCATATTTGCCTGAACATAGAAATTTATTATATTATAAAATAATTTTCTTTGTTCTTCATCAGGCTCAGGGCCGATTCTTGTTTTTAAACTTCCAACCAAAATATCTATAATATTATTAATCACAAAATCTTTTGATAAATTTGAATTATTATTTTTTTCGAGGTTAGAGTTTTTTGTATTAAATATTTTGAAATAACTAGATAAATCTTCATTAACTTTTGATATTGTAGTGGGGATAAAATTTTGAGTGTAATAAGATATCTTTATCTCATCGTTTTCAATATGATTTTTAACATAATTAAAATTCTGCTTTAAATGTTCAGCACTACTTGTTCCTGTTAAAATTATTGCATCTTTATTAATTTCTAGAACTTCAGAAAAAATTTCTTGTAGGCCTTCTTTGGTATTTCTTTTTGCCAGATCTCCTTTTCTGTAAATAGAGTTAATAATAATTCCTATATTTAAATATTCTAACTGTCTTATTATTTTAGGATTTTTTAAAATTATATTTGCATTAATCTGAAGAACATCGATCTCTTTTAATAAAAATTTATTTTTAATTAAAAATTTTAAGTTTTCCTCACTTGAAATTGATATGCCTAAATTTTTTATTCCAAATTTTTCTTCTTCTTTAATCTTTTTTAAATAATGAATTATTTCATTATTTTCATCAAGAATTGATTTCAAAAGTGCAGATTTAACACTTGGATTTGTATGAATATAATATAAGTCTATCTTTGATAAAAGTTTGGCACTATTTTCTAAAGATTGTTCTAAATTTTTTAGTGAATAGTCTTGGACTGCAAAATCATCTGATTTAAATTTTAAACCCCATTTAGTACAAATATAAATTTTTTTAATTTTGTCTTGATTGTTTCTAATATAATTTCCCAATCTTAATTCACTTTCACCATATTGAGCAGAAGTATCGATAATGAGTTTGTTATTTTCTGACGCTTGTGTTTCTATTAAAGCATTATTTATTAATTCATCAATTTTTTTATCCGTAGGTATTTGGTAGTTATTTGAGCCCACCATGTTTACTCCGGCAAATGAGGCTGTGCCTAATCCCATAGGATAAAAGCTTAACTCTGTTTTACCTAATTTTCTTAAGTAATTTTTAGTCATCATTATAATTTTACTCCAGTACGTTTAGAGCTAGATTTTTTTGTTGATTACTCGACCAAACATTTGGTTTTGATTTTATAAACCAATATTGCATCTAATTGTTTCTCCAGTGTTTACTTATTTTGAGTTTTGAAAATAATTTTCTATTATCTTTTTTGTTTTACTTAACTTGCAGTCATTATGTGCTGTATTATGTCCCTTGCCACATTTATAACCTACTAGGTCTACAGTGTCAGGATATTTTTCTTTTAAAAAATTTAGTTCTTCAGGTCGATTAAATGCATCATCTTCATAAGCAAATATTAGTGCCTTTACAGCTTTTACCTCAGTCATCTTTTTAACCTGTCTAGGACGTTCTACTTTTCTCCAATGAGGGTATTTATTTGTTTCACTTCTTCGTCCAGCAAATGCAGGTGCAAAAACTATTGCTGAATTGAATTTTTTTTCCACTTCATCCATCATCATAAGGGATGTCCATCCACCTGCTGAAAAGCCTGTTAAAAAAATATTTTGTGGATTAACACCTTTTTCAATTAATTGATCTAAAATTTTATTAATTTCCTTTTTTCTTTTGTAAATATAAGAGCCCGTCGTTCCGCCATCAATTGCTGTAGAGCATAAGTAATAGAAATATGTATTTTCAGCTTTTGTCAAAATTTTTAAAGATTTTGGAATTTGATTATAAGATTTAGTACAATTTTCCTTTTTTTGAGGACGAGTGGTTCCATGTGAATATATAATTATTGTTAAATCACTACCATTGTCTAAATTTATTTTGGGGGTTTCACTTTTGTATTTTTGAGAAATTGGTTCTAAATTATTTGTGTTAGGTGAACCAAACAATATAAAACCAGAAAAGTTTTTATTCCCTGCATAAGCATTTAAGCATAAAAATAAGCTCCATAGAAAAATTAATAAAAATTTCATATTCATTCTTTTAACATAAAAAATTAGATCGTACTATGCGATGTGATATATTTATAATATTTAATTGGCGTCAGTCAATACTCTTTGACAAGAAAGATAATGAAATCAGTAGTGTGGGTCGGTAGGGGTAGGTGTGTGAATACGAATGATTTTTTTCATTAACCAGTACTTCATCAAATTCAAAAGATTATTCTTCTAGGATGCGCCGGATACTTTTTTTTTTGTTTTTTAATTTTATTTTTTTTATTCAATTTTAAATTTAAAAAAATCTTTTCATAAAAATAAATTTTATATTTATAATAAAGTTCTCTACTAATTTCCTTTACTGCTTTATTTTGTCTTTTTATCCTTTTTAAAAAAACTATATCACCAGTATCAACCCCTTTATTTAATTTTATCATACTTATTCCTAATAATTTTTTACCATCCATAAATGCCCATTCATTTGCATCATGACCTCGATATCTTGGCAAAATTCCTTCATGAGTGCTATAAACTCCTTTCTTAAAACAATTTAATATTTTTTGATTAATTATTGTGTCTGCAATAAATCCTAAGGCTGCACTTATGTTATGTTTTTTTATTATTCCAACTATCCTAGGTGAGTTTAAAGAATTAGTCTTTACTAAAGGTATTTTCAATAATCTGCACTGGTACTCTAGGGACTCAATTGAAGCTGGACCCTCATCTTCTTTACTGATAAATCCTTTTTTAAGAGGTGAATAAATTACTAAATCAAACTTAAAATTATATTTTCCAATTAAATACATTAATATTAATGTTTGTATGGGCCTTTGTGTAAGACATGCTATTTTAGTCATAAACAACTCTATTTGTTAAATGTTACCTAAAATTATCCTTAAAATGTAACTGTTTTGTAACATAGCTGGTATGTGTTATTTTAATAAAATTATCATAATCACAAAATTACAAAGGTGTCAAAACAATCCAACTCATAGATTTTGGTCTTCCTTCTCCCATTAATAACCATTTGTCATCATCACTTAATTCATTTAAAATATCAAAATTAAATGGATTTCTTGATGAGTTGTGAACTAAAGAAACTTTGAAATTTTTTTTAATTAAATTATAAAAATTATTTCTTTTATTTTTGTTATCATAAAAGAAATGATCTTCTATTATAAAAAAACTTTTTTTAAATTTTATAATATTAGTTTCATCAAATAATTCATATTCATCACCCTCGATATCAATTAAAAAAAGAGTTTTATTTAAGTTTTCTTCTTTTAGATATTGATCTAAAGTTTTAAAATTTGCTTTTTCGCAAAAAATTTTTAAATTTTTTTCCAAATTGTTTTGTTTTCTATTGTCAAGTAAATGATCATAAGATTTTTTATTAATTTCAAAAGCATACCCAAATTTAAAAGTATCATTCTTTAGAGATCCTAAAGCATGAAAACCGTCTGCAGCACCAAAGCATACTATATTGAGTAAGTTATTTTCTTTACTTAATTTATTTATTTCTATCTGAATTTGCTCCTCATAAACTCCTAATAATCTGCTTGAATGACCACCATATTTGTATTGATGAGAGTGACAGCCTAAGTAACAATTTTTGTAGAGTCCAGACATTACTTTTTTTTCACTTAAATTGATTATTTTTTCATCTAGAAAATATTTTTTCTTTTCAACGGTAGATCGATATTTAAGTTTAAAACCTAAATTAGTTAAAACTCTATAATAAAAGGCATCTATTCCTTCATTCTTAATTAATTTTGGAATAGAGATTATTTTTTTTAGGAGTCTTTTCATTAGTAAATTATTTTAATTAGTTTTTACTTTTTTTAAAATACCTAAACTAGGAGTATCTTCAAAGAAAATATAATATAAATCATTTTTTTTGTCGTAATCTATATCTCTTATTCTTTCATTAAATTGTAATTGATCTTTATATTCTAATTTTTTGTTATCAATATTAAAAGAATACTCTAAAATTTTCTTTGCTCTAAGACTAGATATGAACACTCCAGACTCAATGTAGTAATCTTTTATTATTTGACTAATACCCAGACCTAATAAGCTTGTACTATTTGTTTTAACGTTTAATTCAGTTAATCTTTTAGCTGTAAAAACCTCTACAGGCTCTATAAAACCATAGTCACTATGAGATTTATGAAGTGGGGCAAATTTTTTTGTTTTTCTATTTTTTGCAACGTCAGGGTAATGATTTCCGTAAGATGAAATTGGCCAACCAAAATTTAATTCTTTTCCAAAATCTTTTGTGTTTATTAAATTTATTTCATCTCCACCTGAAGGACCATGTTCTGTAGAAAAAATAAAGTTTTCATCGAATACTAATAAACCTTGGGGATTTCTATGGCCTTTGCTTAGAATTTTTGAATTTTTATTATCTAAATCAATAGTAATTATTTTTCCAAATTTACTTTGACTATTTTGAGGAAGTTCCCAATTGTTGTAATCACCAATCGTCAAGATTAAATTATTTTTAAAAACTTCGAGTCGGCCTCCTGCTTGATATCCACCCATATATTTTTTGCCTGAAAAATCATTTTCTTATTTTTTTCCAACACATTCCTCAAAACTATAAAATTCTTCAAAATTTAAATTATCTGAAATTTGGGATTTTAAAATTGCAATACTATAACAATTATCTTTATTTTCTTTAGTATAACTTAAATAAATATTTTGATCATGATACAAAGCATCTTTTATACCTATCCATTTTAATTTATGATCCTTAATAAAATTATCAATATTACTTAAAACTTCTTTAAAATTTAATATATTTGAATTGTTTATTTCTTGAATGTTTAATTTTAAAATTTTTCCAGACCAAAAAAATATAAATAATTCATCATTTATCATAGACAAATAGCCCTGAAGTTTATTTTTGTATGGATCTTTTAAATCGTAGTAAGGTAGAGATATTTTTTTTAAATTATAGTTTTCTTTTTTTTCTGAAAGGATTTCTTCATCAAAAATTAACTTAGAAGAGTCCAGTTTATTCTGCAGAGCATTAATTATTAAAGATTGTTCAAATGTCTTGCTTTTTAATTGACTTATGTCTCTTTCAATAATTGAATTTTTTTTTTTTAAATTTGGAATAACAAATACAGTTTCTTTCAAAATGTTCTTAAACTTTTGTGGAGTATTATCTCTAACAAATTTTGCGAAACCTTGGTGTTCTGCACTTATAATATTTGAAACAAAATAATATCCTACGAATAGTATAAAAATTACTATTATTGTTATTCTTTTTTTATTTAAATTCATATTGTTATTAATATCTTAAATTTTTTAAAAGAAACAATAATAAATGTTAACTTTATAATTAGTATTAGTTATTTTAATATTACTCCAGCACCTTTTAGGAAAGCCGCATCTTTATCTAATGGCCAACGTGGTTTTACTGGATAATCTAAATTGTCGAATTTTTTTATTTTAGATTTTTCTAAACCAACAAGAGCAATCATTGCGGCATTATCACCGCATAGATTTATAGGTGGAAAGATAGGTATAAAATCTTCTTCTTTGCAAAGATTAATTAAAACTTCTCTAATTTTTTTATTTGCAGCAACACCTCCAGCAATTACAAATGTATGTTCTTTTTTATTATACTTATTCCTGAATTCTTTAATAGCTATCTTGCTTTTTTTTAATAAAATTTCTTCTATAGTTTTTTGAAAGGAAGCAGCAAGATCAAACTTTTCTTGATCAGTTTTAATTTCTTTACTAATCTTAAGTACAGCAGTTTTTAATCCTGCAAAAGACAAATTGCATCCACCTTTATTTAAAATTGGTTTTGGAAGATTATATTTATTAGGATCACCTTTTTTTGCATATTCTTCAATTTTTGGTCCTCCAGGAAATTCAATACCAATTAATTTTGCAGTTTTATCAAATGCCTCACCTACAGCATCATCTATAGTGGTACCTAGCCTTTTATATACTCCTAGCTCTTGAACATCTAAAAATTGTGTATGACCTCCAGAAATTAAAAGTAAAAGATATGGATAATTTAATTTTGAGTTTAATCTTGGACTTAAGGCATGCCCTTCTAAATGATTAACTGCTATCAAAGGTTTATTTAAGGATAACGCTAAAGCTTTTGCGAAACTAAGACCTACTGATAAGCAGACAACAAGACCTGGACCTGCAGTTGCTGCTATCGCATCTACATCTTCTAATTTAACTTTACTTTTTTCAATTGCTTTTTGTGTGATCAAATCAATTTTTTCTATATGAGCTCTAGCGGCTAGTTCAGGAACTACTCCACCAAAATCTTTATGAACATCTACTTGACTAGAAACGATATTTGATAAAATTATGGGATTACCATGTTCATTTTCTGTGATTATAGACGCTGCTGTTTCATCACAGCTTGATTCAATTCCCAAAATTATAGGTTTTTTCTTCATAAAATAAGTTTTTATTAATAATACAATCTTATTATAAGTTATGAATTATAAAGTATTAAATGAAAAACAAAATTATTATTGGATCTAGAGGAAGTAAACTAGCGCTTATTTATGCAAATAAAGCAAAAGAAGAGTTAATAAAAAATTCTCAAATACAAAATATTGAGATCAAAAGTATAAAAACAGCTGGCGATACAATTAAGAACGTAAGATTATCAGATAGTGGTGGAAAAGGAATGTTTTGTAAAACTATTGAGCGAGAATTACTTGATGAGAAGATTGATATTGCGGTTCATGCTCTTAAAGACATGCCAACAAGTGAAACAGAAGGATTGGTGACTAATTGTTTTTTAGAGAGAAATAATCCTAGAGAAATATTAATCAGCAATGGAAACAAATGTATTAAAGATTTAAAAGTCGGCGCAGTTGTAGGAACCTCATCTTTTAGAAGAGAATTTCAATTAAAAAATTTAAGAAAAGATCTTAACTGTAAATTAATTAGAGGAAATGTAGATACGCGTATGAAAAAATTAAATGATAATTTATATGATGCAATTATTTTATCTTATGCAGGAATAAAATTACTAGGTTTAAAAAATAAAGTTTCTCAGATTTTTCCAGTTTCCGAAATTATTCCAAGTGCAGGTCAAGGAACTATTGCTTTGCAATGTAGAAAAGATGATAAAAAATCAATTAGTCTTTTAGAAAAAATTAATCATCAACCCACAAACATTTGTGTCACAGCAGAAAGGGACGTTTTAAAAATTTTAGAAGGAGATTGTGAAACTGCCGTAGGTATATTTGCAAAAATAAGGGACGAAAACATATGTCTCGAAGCAGAGCTTTATTCATTAAATGGTAAGCAAAGATTTTATTCTAAATTATCAAAAAGTTTGAATTTGGCTGGTGAGATAGGTATTGAAGTAGGTAAAATATTAAAAAAAAAATCTAATAGTTCATATAAAAGATAGTATGCATATTTTGTTAACGAGACCTTTGGAAGACTGCAAGGAAATGATAATAAAGTTTCAATCTCTTGGTCATGTTGTTTCTCATTTACCTTTAATACGTATAGAAGGCTTAAAACATGATGTACTAAATTATTCTGATTTCAAAGGAATTATTTTTAGTAGTGCTAATGCAATAAAGTTTTTAGATATTAAAAATTTGGACAAAAAAATAAATTGTTTCTGTGTTGGAAATGTTACAGAAAAAAAAGCAAGAAAAGTTGGTTTTCAAAAAACATATTCTGCTGAAGGAAATGTAAATAATTTAAAAGAACTGATTTTACAAAATTTTAACTATAAAGAGGGAAAGTTACTTTATGTAAGTGGTGAACTTATTACCGGTGATTTAGATCAAGAACTAGTTAATGAGGGTTATAAAATTAAACGAATTATTAACTACAGAGCGAGTCCTATTACTCAATTTAATCAAAATTTTATATCTAAATTAAAATTAAATATGCCTGAAATTGTTTATATTTATTCTCAAAATAGTGCCCTTAGTTTCTTGAATATATTGAAGAATTATCAATTAGAATCCTTATGGATGAATACTAATTTGATGTGTATTAGTGAAAAAACTTCTTCAATTTTGAACGAAATTAAATGGAAAAAAATTTTTCTTTTTAACCCTGGCGAGGAAGAATATTTGCTATATAAAATTTAATTATGGAATTATTTAATAATTTTAGTGATCTATTTTTATCTGTGTGGGAAAAAGGTATTCTTGGGGTAGATATCTTTCAAATATTAATAGGAATAGGAATATTTCTAATTTTTTTAGTATTTAGAGGAATAATTAGCAAACTTATTATTAAGAGACTACAAAGTGTTGCAAAAAGAACCACTAATAAACTTGATGATACCTTTGTTAGTGCAATGGAGGGACCCGCAAGATTCTTACCAATTGTTTTAGGTTTTTTTATTGCAAGTTATTATATGTCGTTTTCAGAAGAAAGTAGAGAAATTGTTGATACAATAAATAGAACTTTAATTACAATTTTTATTTTTTGGGTTATCCATCAAATCATTGAACCGATCTCATATATTTTAAGTGGTCTTGACAAAGTATTAACACGTGAACTTATAGGTTGGATTATAAAGTCTTTAAAAATTTTAATTTTTATTTTAGGATTAGCTGCAGTACTTGAGCTTTGGGGAATCAAAATTGGTCCAATTATTGCTGGATTAGGATTATTTGGTGTAGCTGTTGCCTTAGGTGCACAAGATTTATTTAAAAATTTAATATCAGGAATTTTAGTTTTAGTTGAAAAAAGATTTAAGATTGGAGATTGGATTCTTGTTGAAGGAATTATTGAGGGTATAGTTGAAAAAATTGGTTTTAGATCAACAACTATTAGAAAATTTGATAAATCTTTGGCTATAATTCCTAATTTTCAGTTTGCAGAAAATGCAGTCATCAATGTTAGCGAAACATCTAACTGGTTAATTAGTTGGATTATTACTCTTCAATACGACACAACCGTAGATCAATTAAAAACTATAAGAAATGAAATTGAAGAATATATAAGCAAAGGTAAAGATTTTAATCCTACTGTTGGTATAGCGGTTAGAGTTGATAAATTTTCTGATAGTTCGATAGACATGTATGTAAGATGTTTTACTAAGACTGATAGTTGGAATGAATGGCTAGCAGTAAAAGAAAATTTAGCTATTGCAATAAAACAAATAGTTGAAAAGAATAAAGCTTCATTTGCCTTCCCAAGCCAATCAATTTATGTTGAAAAAAAATGATAGCTATCTTTTATTTGGTACTTCAAATATTAAAGCTTTATTCTTATGTTGTTATTGCAAATGTAGTTATTAGTTGGCTTGTAGCTTTTAATGTTTTAAATACTCAAAATAGATTTGTTTATTCGATTTTAGAAATGACATATCGATTAACAGATCCAATTCTTAATAAAATAAGAAGTTTTCTTCCTAATTTAGGGTCATTAGACATTTCTCCGATAATATTACTTTTGTTGATTTGGTTTATAGAAATGTGTATGAAGCTTTACATAGCACCTATAATTTTTTGAAAATACCTTATGATTTTAATAGATGGAAAAAAAGAAGCCGAAGAACTTAGAAAAAAATTAAAAGACGAAGTTTCAGCTTTAAAACTAAAATATAAAAAAGTTCCAGGTCTTACAGTAATATTAATTGGCGAAATGACACCAAGTCAAATTTATGTTCGTAATAAAGAAAAATCAGCAAACGAAATAGGTTTAAAATCTGAAGTTATAAAATATCCTGAGAGCGTAGAAGAAAAAATAGTTTTAGATAAAATTAAAGAATTAAACAACGATGATACTGTTTCAGGAATTTTAGTTCAATTACCACTACCAAAACATATAGATAAACAAAAAGTTATTGAAACTATTTCACCAAACAAGGATGTCGACGGACTTCACCCAATAAATGTTGGAAATCTTTCTTCAGGATATCAAGGTTCAATTCCATGTACTCCATTAGGATGTTATTTATTAATAAAAAAGATTGAATCTAATTTAACTGGAAAAAAAGCTGTTATGATTGGAAGGTCGAACTTAAATGGAAAAGCAATGGCTCAGCTTCTTCTTCAAGAAGATTGCACTGTAACTATTACCCATTCGAAAACTAAAAATTTAAAAGAAGAATGTTTGGTAGCAGATATAATTGTTGCCGCTGTAGGAATAAAGGAACTTGTAAGGGGTGATTGGGTAAAAAAAGATGCAATAGTAATTGATGTTGGAATTAACAAAACAGAAAAAGGCATTGTGGGAGATGTTGCATTTAATGAAGTTTCAAAAGTAGCGAAAGCTTTAACACCTGTTCCAGGTGGAGTTGGACCAATGACAATAGCCTGTTTGTTAAAAAATACTATAGAGTGTTTTAAAAGATTTCAAAATTAATTAGTTAAGATAATTTTGATCTTCCACCATCTACAGCGATTATCTGACCTGTAATCCAAGAACTTTCTTCTGTAATTAAAAATTTTGCTAATGACGCAGAGTCTTTACCTTCACCCAATCTTTTTAGGGGATGAGCTTTTGCTATACCTTCCGCAAGAGCAGAATTTTTTAACATTGGTTGAGCAATTTTAGATTTTGTTAAGCTGGGTGCTATACAATTAACTCTTATATGTGGTGCGAATTCAGCTGCAAGAGATACTGTTAGTCCTTCTACAGCAGCCTTTGCTGAAGCGATTATTGAATGGTTAGTAAATCCTCTTTGAGCAGCGACTGTTGAGAAAAGAACAACTGAACCTTTATTTTTTTTTAAGCTTTCTTGAAAACCCTTTATAACTTCTACTGCCGAGTAAAGATTTAATTTCATACATTTATTGAAGTCTTCCTCAGTTACCATTCTTATTGGTTTTAGATCTATTGAACCCACACAGTATGCAATACCAATTACTTCATTTATTTCAGTTTTAATTTTTTCTATAAACCCATTTTCTAAAACATCAGCAACAGTATAAGTAAAGCCTAGTTTATCAGATATAGCTTTAACGTCGGTTTCATTTCTTGCTACAAGATGAACATTCTTCATACCTGAACTATTTAATTGTTCAGCTAAACTTGAACCAATTGACCCTGTGGCACCAAATATTATAAACTTTCCTGACATAAATAATTTTTAAGTTATAGTTAAATTATGAAGTTATTTTTTATACTTGGAAATCAATTATTTCCAGCAAATTACTTAAGCCGCTTCAAAAATGATCACCTATTTTTTATGGCAGAAGACTTGGGTTTATGCACTTATGAAAGGCACCATAAACAAAAAATACTGTTATTTTTGTCCTCTATGCGTTCTTATGCAGATAATCTAAAAAAAAATAAATTTGAATTAGAGTATATAAAGATTGAAGATAAACAATTTAAAGATGATTATTTAAAGAAATTAAAAAAAATAATTATTAAAAAAAAAATAAAAAAGATCTCTAGCTTTGAAATTGAGGATAAATTTTTTGAAAGAAAGATTTCCCAATTTTTAAAAAAGGAAAAGATTGAATGGAATACTATTCAAACACCAATGTTTTTAAATTCAAGAAATGAATTTAAAAATTATTTAACAAAATCCAAAAAGCCTTTTATGGCTACATTTTATAAAGAGATACGTAAAAAATCAGGAATATTGATGGGGGCTGATGGAAATCCGATTGGAGGAAAGTGGAGCTTTGATGAGGATAATAGAAATAAATTACCAAAAGATATTTCAATACCAAAATTTCCTAAAATTAATGAAACTAATCACACA
>MDTB01097713.1_pt1 | contig 23873 bp, 29 predicted proteins | sample 811161 | NCBI WGS metagenome assembly MDTB01 (sample SAMN05326650, study PRJNA326480) | marine metagenome | isolation source: seawater | place: Mediterranean Sea | collected 2009
AAGCGCCATATAACCGTAGCCCTTGAAGTAAATACCACCTGCCATTGCAACGAATGAAGCACCAGACATCCAGTCTGCTGCAGTTGCCATTCCGTTAAAAACAGTTGGAACTTGTCTTCCTGCTACGTAATAAGCGTCTACCTGAAGTGTACGTGATAGATAACCAATTATTGCATAGATTGAAACAGTAAATGCAACAAAACAAATACCTATTGCTTTTGATGACATTCCTGCTTGTTCACCAATTGCCATTAAGATTATGAATACAAGGAAACCTCCCGTATATATTCCATAAACTTTTGGCAGATTGTCTATAAATTTACCTTTGATCATTAGCTATCCTCTCTTTCAGTAAAGCCAAATTCTTCATCAATCTTCTCTTGTCTTCCTGCAAACCAAAAAATTAGTATTACAAAAATTCCAAGTGACCCTTGACATGTCATGTAGTACGACAATGGATATCCAAAAGGTCTAAAACTAGATGCTTCCATCTCGGCTCCGAAAAAAAAGATGCCAATTGAGAAAACAAACCATATTGCTAATGTTACAAATAGCAATCCTCTAGTCTTTTCCCAGTGTTTTTCTTTATTTGACATTTTTTTCCTCCCTATAGGTTAAAAAAGCGAAGCATACCCATAATGAGCAAGATTTAAACCCTAAAAAATACTGCAAAAATGGTGCTTTTTATATTATAAAACAACTATTACTAGAAAAATGACTTTAAAATATAAATTCAATTTAAAAGATATAAAGTTAGAAGACTTCAAAGTTTACTTTTTAGGTCTTTTTAAATCAGTATTACCAAAAAAAAAAATTAAAAATATTGATGATCTTAAATCTTTTATTCAAAAAAAATCCGCCTGGGTATCACAAGTAACACTATACAATTATTTAAAAACAAGAATGGGTACTAAATATGTATTGCATTTTGATAATGAAGTGTTGTTGTCATCAATAAATAAAGCGAAATGGAATATTTATTCAGTAGCATTACAAGATCTCACTTTATATATTTTTTCTTACTTAAATGTTTTTCTCAACTACAAAGACACTAATAAAGCACATGATATTTATAACGAAATTTTAAATAGTGAGATTCATAACGGCATGCCTGAAGATATTATTATCAAAGGTAAAGAAAAATTTAATGATAGACTTAAAAAAGTAGACTGGCAAACCTATTATAATACTTGGCCATTTAATGAAAGTGCTTTAACGCTTTATGAATGGGCTCCAATAGCGGATGAATTAAAAACTTTAGATAGAAAAATCGTTTTGAATTCTATGATTTTAAAATGGGATAATATTAAAGAAGAGTTTAAAAAGTTAATAAGTTTTTAAGTATTTTTTCTATTATCAACTAAACTTTGCACTACACTTGGATCAGCAAGAGTAGTTGTATCTCCTAACTGGTCATGTTGATTAGCTGCAATCTTTCTGAGTATTCTTCTCATAATTTTTCCAGATCTAGTTTTGGGTAATCCTGGAGAAAAATGTATAAAGTCTGGAGTAGCTAATGGACCAATTTGTTTTCTAACCCATAGTTTTAATTCTCTTTCTAGATCTCCATCTTCTTTTTCTCCAACATTTAAAGTTACATAACAATATAATCCATTACCCTTTATGTCATGTGGATAGCCAACTACTGCAGCTTCTGCAACTTTTGGATGAGCAACAAAAGCACTTTCAATTTCAGCAGTTCCTAAATTATGTCCAGAAACAATAATTACATCATCTACTCTGCCTGTAATCCAATAGTAACCATCTTTGTCTCTTCTACATCCATCACCTGTAAAATATTTTCCATCAAATTGTGAAAAATAAGTATCAATAAATCTTTGATGGTCACCATAGACAGTTCTCATTTGGCCAGGCCAAGATTGTGCAATACATAATCTTCCTTCACATTCTCCTTTTAAGGCATTACCTTTTTCATCAACTATTACTGGTTTAATTCCATAAAATGGTTTAGTTGCTGAACCAGGTTTTAAATTTATAGCTCCGGTTTGAGGACTAATTAATATTCCACCAGTCTCAGTTTGCCACCAGGTATCTACAATAGGTGATTTTGAATCTCCAACTACTTTGTAATACCACATCCAAGCCTCAGGGTTTATAGGCTCTCCAACAGTTCCAAGTAATTTTAATGATTTTCTAGATGTTTTTTTGACTGGTTTATCTCCTTCTCTCATTAATGCTCTAATTGCTGTAGGAGCTGTGTAAAAGATGTTTACCTTAAATTTATCTATTATTTGCCACCATCTAGAACTATCTGGATAAGTTGGAATACCTTCATACATTATTGTTGTAGCACCATTAGCAAGTGGACCATAAATTATATAACTATGTCCTGTCACCCAGCCAATATCAGCCGTACACCAATAAACATCATTAGGTTTATAATTAAAAATATATTGGTGTGTCATTGATGCATAAACTAAATAACCACCTGTAGTATGAAGTACACCCTTCGGTTTTCCTGTTGATCCTGATGTATATAGAATGAAAAGAGGATCTTCAGCACTCATTTCTTCTGGTTCACAATGGTTTGATGCTTTTTTAATTATATCTTCGTACCAAACATCTCTTTCAGAAACCCAATTAATATAATTTCCAGTCCTTTTTACTACGATACATTTTTTGATATTACGACATTTAGAAAGAGCTTCATCGATTATATCTTTAAGTGGAATTATTTTTCCACCCCTTAAACCTTCATCAGCAGTAATAACATAATCTGATTCACAATCATCAATTCTCCCAGCAATCGAGTCAGCTGAAAAGCCTCCAAATATAATTGAATGAATTGCACCAATTCTTGCGCAAGCTAACATAGTTATAGCTAACTCTGGTATCATAGTTAAATAAATTGTAACTCTGTCACCTTTTTTAATTCCAAGTTCTCTTAATCCGTTAGCAGTTTTTGAAACTTCTTTATGTAATTGTTTATAGGAAATTTTTTTAGTGTCTTTAGGATCATCTCCAACCCATATAATTGCAGTTTTATCTTTTTTATCTTTTAGATGTCTATCAATACAATTTGTTGAAGCATTTAAAGTTCCGTCCTCATACCATTTGATTCGAACTTCTTCTTTACTGTATTTAACATTTTTAATTTTTTTATATGGTTTAATCCATGAAATTCTTTTTCCTTCTTTTTTCCAAAATTCATCATTTTTTTTTATAGATAAATTATATTTTTTTTCATACTCAGACTTATTTACTTGAGCTTTTTTAATCCAATCAGATTTTGTTTTTATGATTAATTCTTGATTATTTTCTTTTACTTTTATTTTATTTTTTTTCTTTTTTTTAATTTTATATTTAGGCTTGGTTTTTCTTCTTATTTTCTTTTTAGATTTAGATTTTTTTTTTGGCATTAATTTTTATTTAAATATTACTCATCTTATAAATAATTTTCCAGCTTTTAGTGTCTATTGGCATAACCGATAATCTACTTTGTTTTATAAGTGATAAATGGCTAAGGGCCTTGTTTTTTTTAATATCCTCAAGCGTAACCTTTTTTTTAAATTTTTCTTTAAATCTAACTTTAACAGCTACAAATCTCTTTTTTTCATCTGATTTGTCTAAAAAAGATTCTTTAATAACCTCAACTATTCCTACAATCTCTTTACCTATGTTTGAATGATAAAAAAAACAAAGATCACCTTTATTCATTTTTTTTAAATTATTTGCTGCTTGAAAATTTCTGACACCATCCCAAGTAGCTCCTTTTGGACCTGCCTTTTTTTGTTGATCAATGGACCAGACGTTTGGTTCTGATTTAAGTAACCAATACATAGTCTATTTTTTGTTCATAGAATTTTTTATTATTATATATTCAAAATGTATATTTAAATTATATATTTAAAAAATAAAAAAATGAAAGTCTTAATAATTGGAACAGGAGTTTTGGGAGCATATTTATCAGAAATTTATCTAAAATTTGGTCATAAAGTTTTCGTAACAAGTAGATTCAAAAAAAAGAATTATAAAAATTATGAATATCTTAAAATTAAAAAAAAGATTTGCTTTTTAAAATTAGATATTTTGAACAAAAACGATATAAAGAAAAAAATAAAATTAATTAATCCTCAAATCATTTATTATTTTGCTGGTCAAAGTTCTCTGGCTAAAAGTTATAAAAAAGTAAAAGAAACAAAAAATTCTAATTTTATTGGTGCTAAATATTTTTTAGAGGTTTTAAAAGAAACTAAATCAGAAATAAAATTTTTTAAAGCCAATAGTGCATATATATTTAAACTTTTTAAAGGTGGTTTAAGACCAAAACTAAAATTTCAAAATCCAACTAGCCCATATATCAAATCACAAATCGATGCATTTAAGGCAGTAAAAAATTTTAGAAAAAAAGGAGTTAATTGTTATAGTTTAATTTTTATGAATATTGAGTCTCCACTTAAAGCAAAAAGTTTTTTATTAAATAAAGTTTGTGATTTTGTTAAATATAAGAAAATTAGATTCTTAAAATTAGGAAATATTTATTCAAAAAGAGATTTTTGTTGGGCACCTGAAATTATGCAGGGTGTTTTTTATGCAGCAAATTTAAAACCACAAGATATTGTTTTTGGAACTGGAAAAAAATATTTGGTAAAAGATATGATTAAAAGTATTTTACAAATTAAAAAAATTGACTTTGAAAATTTTATAAAAATAGATAAATCTCTTTATAGAAAAAAAGAAGAAAAAGATATTTCAATTTCAATTTCAAAAACAAATAATTTATTAAAAAAATGGAAATGGAAACCCAAGATATTTGGAAATAAATTAGTAAGAAAACTTTATAATTCAATTTAATTTAAAATTTTATACCAGCACCTTTTAAAAAAATTGCATTTTCATCTAAAGGCCATCTTGGTTTAGCTGGGTAATCTAATTTATTAAATTGTTTTTTTTTAAATTTTTCTAAGCCAACCATTGCAATCATCGCTGCATTATCACCGCATAGCTCCTGAGCAGGAAAAATAGCATTAAAATTTTCTTCTTCACAGAGTTTCAATATAATTCTTCTGATTTTTTTGTTTGCAGCAACTCCGCCAGCTACAACGAAAGTATTAGATTTAGGATTAATATTTTTAAAACTTTTAATTGCTATTTTACTTTTTATATACAATATTTCCTCAATTGTTTTTTGAAAAGATGCAGCCAAGTCATATTTTTCTTGTTTAGATTTAATATTTTTTGCAATCCTTAAAACTGCTGTTTTTAGTCCAGCAAAAGATAAATTACATCCGCCTTTGTTAATTATTGGTTTCGGTAACTTAAATTTATTTGGATTTCCCTTATCAGCATATTCTTCAATTTTTGGACCTCCAGGAAATTCAATACCAATCATTTTAGCTGTTTTGTCAAATGCCTCTCCCAAAGCATCATCAATAGTGGTACCTAATCTTTTATATTTTTCTAATCCTTCCACACTTAGGAACTGAGTATGTCCACCCGAAATTAGTAGTAACAAATAAGGATAATCCAATTGTGCATCAAGTTTAGGACTTAAAGCATGACCTTCCAAGTGATTAACAGCAATAAATGGTTTCTCTAATGATGATGCTAAAGTTTTTCCAAAACTTAAACCTACTGATAAACAAACAATTAAACCTGGTCCAGCGGTTGCAGCTACTGCGTCAATATCTTGTAATTTTTTTCCACTTTCATTAATAGCCTTTTTTGTTATCAAATCAATTTTTTCTACATGGGATCTTGCTGCAAGTTCTGGAACAACACCTCCGTATTCTTTATGAATATCAATTTGACTGGATATAATATTGGATAAAATTTTAGGATATCCATGATCATTTTCGGTTATTATAGATGCTGCAGTTTCATCACAGCTTGATTCAATTCCTAAAATTATAGGTTTTTTGCTCATAAAATAATTTTTATAAATATTAAATTCTCATTATAATTTATGAAGTATAAAACAAACAAATGAAAAACAAAATTATTATTGGCACAAGGGGAAGCAAGCTAGCTTTGATTTATGCAGAAAAAGCTAAGAATAAATTATTAAAAAATAAGCTTATTAATAATATTGAAATAAAAAGTATTTCAACAGCTGGTGATAAAATCAAAGATGTAAGAGTTTCAGAATATGGTGGTAAAGGATTATTTTGTAAGACAATTGAAAAAGAATTGATAGATAAAAAAATTGATATAGCCGTACATGCTTTAAAAGATTTACCTAGCGATGAACCAAAGGAATTATTATCAAATTGTTTTTTGGAAAGAAATAATCCAAGAGATATTTTGATTAGTAAAAACAATAAAAACATCAATGATCTTACAACAAATTCTATTATTGGAACTTCATCATATAGAAGAGAGTTTCAATTAAAACAAATAAGAAAAGATCTTAAATATAAACTTATAAGAGGAAATGTTGATACCAGAATACAAAAATTAAATGAAAATTTATATGATGCAATAATTTTATCTTATGCAGGAATCAAATCACTTGGCCTTGAAAAAAAAATTTCACAAATTTTTTCTATTTCAGAAATAATTCCTAGTGCAGGACAGGGAACAATCGTATTACAATGTAGAAAGGATGATATAGAGTTAATTAAAATATTAGATAATATTAATCACAAACCAACACATCGTTGCATTCAAGCAGAAAGAAATGTTTTAAGAATTTTAGAGGGAGATTGTGAGACTGCAGTTGGTGCCTTCGCAGAGATTAATGGCAATAATATTATTTTAAAGGCTGAACTTTTTTCTTTAGATGGAAAAAAAAGGTTTTATATTGAGTTATCAAAAGATATAAAATTTGCAAAAGAACTTGGTATTGAAGTTGGTAAAATATTAAAAAAAAAATCGAATAATTCTTATAAAAAATAATTATGCATATATTATTAACTAGACCTATAGAAGATTGTAATGAAATGATTTTAAAATTTCAATCACTAGGACACAAAGTATCACATCTACCTTTAATAAGTATTAAAAGCATGAAGCATGAATCCATAAAATATTCTAATTTTAAAGGAATAATTTTTACAAGTGCAAATGCAATTAAATTTTTAGATCTTAAAGATATTGATAAAAACATAAATTGCTTTTGTGTTGGAAGTGCAACAGAAAAAAAAGCTAAAAGTGTAGGCTTTCAAAATATTTTTGTTGCCGATGGAAATGTGAATAATTTAAAAGAAATAATTTTATCAAATTTTGATTCTTCATTTGGAAAATTACTTTATGTAACTGGAGAAGTTATATCCAAAAATTTAGATCAATCATTAATTTCTGAGGGATATACTATAAAAAGAATTATTAACTACAAAGTAAATCCTAATGAGAAATTTGATAATAATTTTATAGAAAAACTCAAAGAAGATATGCCCAATATTATTTATGTTTATTCTCAGAATAGTGCGATCAGCTTATTAAATATTATTAAGAATTATTACCTAGAGTCTTTATTTATGAATACTAATTTGATGTGTATAAGTGAAAAAACCTCCTCAATTCTGAATGAAATTAAATGGAAGAAAATTTTTCTTTTTAACCCTGGAGAAGAAGAATTTTTACTGTATAAAATTTAGTTATGGAATTATTTAATAATTTTACTGAATTATTTTTATCTGTTTGGAACAAAGGAATTCTTGGGGTTGATATATTTCAAATATTAATTGGAGTTGGAATATTTTTAATTTTTTTAATATTTAGAGGAATCATAAGTAAGATAATTATAAAAAGATTACAAAGTATTGCAAAAAGAACAACTAATAAACTCGACGATACTTTTGTCCAGGCAATGGAAGGGCCTGCAAGATTTTTACCAATAGTTCTTGGATTTTTTATTGCAAGTTACTATATGTCTTTTTCAGAAGACAGCAGAGAGGTTATAGATACAATCAATAGAACATTAATCACTATTTTTATATTTTGGGTAATTCATCAAATTATAGAACCTATCTCTTATATTTTAAGTGGGTTAGATAAAGTTTTAACTCGAGAATTAATTGGTTGGATTATTAAATCATTAAAAATTTTAATTTTTATTTTAGGTTTAGCAGCAGTTCTAGAATTGTGGGGGATTAAAATTGGTCCAATTATTGCCGGACTAGGTTTATTTGGTGTTGCAGTTGCTTTAGGAGCTCAAGATTTATTTAAAAATTTAATTTCTGGAATTTTAGTTTTAGTTGAAAAAAGATTTAAAATTGGTGACTGGATTTTAGTAGATGGTATTATTGAAGGAATTGTTGAAAAAATAGGATTCAGATCAACCGTCATAAGAAAATTTGATAAATCAATTGCTATAATTCCTAATTTTCAGTTTGCTGAAAATGCCGTAATTAATATAAGCCAAACAACTAATTGGATTATTAGTTGGGTAATTAATTTACAATATGACTCCACTATTGAACAACTTAAAAAAATTAGAGATGAGATCGAAGATTATATTAAAAAAAATGAAGATTATAAAACAGAACTTGGATATGCGGTTAGAGTAGACAAATTTGCTGATAGTTCTATAGATATGTACATTCGTTGTTTTACAAAGACAAATGATTGGGATGAATGGTTAGCAGTAAAAGAAAGACTTGCAATTTCAATAAAACAGATTGTAGAAAAAAATAAAGCATCCTTTGCTTTTCCAAGCCAATCGATTTATATCGAAAAGAAATGATAGCTATTTTTTATTTAGCTCTTCAAATACTGAAGCTATACTCCTACATAGTTATAGCAAATGTAGTAGTTAGTTGGCTTGTTGCTTTTAACATTTTAAACACTCAAAATAGATTGGTTTATTCTATATTAGAAATGACTTATCGATTAACTGATCCAATATTAAATAAAATACGAGGTTTTCTTCCTAATTTAGGTTCATTAGATATCTCACCAGTTATATTGCTATTGTTGATTTGGTTCATAGAAATGTGTATGAAGCTGTACATTGCACCAATGATTTTTTAAATAATATGATTTTAATTGATGGTAAAAAAGAAGCTGCTGAGTTACGAGGAAAGCTAAAAAAAGAAGTATTAGCTCTAAAAGAAAAATATAATAAAGTTCCTGGATTAACGGTCATTTTAATTGGTGATATGACGCCAAGTCAAATTTATGTTCGTAATAAAGAAAAATCAGCAAATGAGATTGGTTTAAATTCTGAAGTGATTAGATATCCAGAAACCGTAGATGAGAAAACAGTTTTACAAAAAATTAATGAGCTAAATAATGATGATAGTGTTTCTGGTATATTAGTTCAATTACCATTACCTAAACATATCAATAAACAAAAGATTATTGAATCCATATCACATGAAAAAGATGTTGATGGGCTTCACCCTATAAATGTTGGAAATCTTTCTTCAGGTTATCAAGGTTCGATTCCTTGCACACCTCTTGGATGTTATTTGTTAATTAAAAAAATTGAACCAAATTTAACTGGAAAAAAAGCAGTTATGATTGGTAGGTCAAATTTAAATGGTAAAGCTATGGCACAACTACTTTTGCAAGAAGATTGTACTGTAACTATAACTCATTCAAAAACAAAAGATTTAAAATCTGAATGCTTAGCGGCAGATGTAATAGTTGCTGCAGTTGGAATTAAACAACTTGTTAAAGGGGATTGGGTAAAAAAAGATGCAATTGTAATTGATGTAGGAATTAATAAGACTGATAAAGGAATTGTAGGAGATGTTGCATTTGATGAGGTTTCAAAGGTTGCTAAAGCTTTGACTCCAGTTCCAGGAGGAGTAGGACCTATGACTATTGCTTGTCTGCTTAAAAATACTATTGAGTGTTTTAAAAGAAAAATGAATTAATTAAGATAATCTAGATCTACCACCATCTACAGCAATTATTTGACCTGTAACCCAAGAACTTTCTTCAGTAATTAAAAATTTTGCTAATGCGGCGGAATCTTTACCTTCACCTAATCTTTTTAATGGATGAGCTTTAGCGATACCCTCTGCCACTGCAACATTTTTTAACATCGGTTCAGCTATTTTTGATTTTGATAAACTTGGAGCTATGCAATTAACTCTAATGTTTGGAGCAAATTCCGCAGCTAGTGACACTGTTAATCCTTCAACAGCAGCTTTTGCTGATGCAATTATAGTATGATTTGTAAAACCTCTTTGAGCAGCAACAGTTGAAAATAAAACTATTGAACCTTTATTTTTTTTTAAATTCTCTTGATAACCCTTAATTGCTTCAATAGCAGAGTATAAATTAAGTTTCATACATTTGTTTAAATCTTGTTCATTAATCATTCTAATTGGTTTTAAGTCTATAGAGCCTACACAATAAGCGATACCTTTAACTTCATTGATATCATTTTTAACTTTTTCAATAAATTTTTCTTCTAAAACGTCTACAACAGTAAAAGTGCAATCTAGTTTTTCAGATATTTTTTTGATTTCTGTTTCATTTCTCCCAACAAGATGTACATCATGATTTGATTTTTTTAATTGTTCAGCCAAATTAGACCCGACGGATCCAGTAGCTCCAAAAATAAGATATTTTTTAGTCATTATATTTTTACCGATATTTAACAGTAAAAAATTAAATCTTTTTAAGTCAATTTGTAGCATGTCAAAAATAAACTTAACTATGTAAATGGTAGCAATTATGCGGCCTATATTTAAAATTATAATAGCTTATGAAATATTTTTTTTTATGTTTTGGAATGTTATTTACTATTCAAGTTCAGACATTGAAAATTGGTTTCAAGCTAAAATTTTAACAGCGATATTTACAATTTTATCTACAATGGCTTTAGGATTTACCTTGGTTTATGTTATCTACATAAGTATAAAATTAACAGGAATATTAGATAAAGTTAAAGCTGTAAAAGATCCTAGGAAAAATTAATTTTTTGATTTTAAATTAAGATCTACTTATGAAGTTGTTTTTTATACTAGGTAATCAGTTGTTTCCATTAAAGTATTTAGAAAAATTTAAAGATGATCATGTATTCTTTATGGCAGAGGACCATGAATTATGTGTTTATGAAAAACATCATAAAAAAAAGATACTACTTTTTTTATCTTCAATGAGGTCTTATGCAGAGAAACTTGATCAAAAAAAATATAAAATTAAATATTTTAAAATAGAAGATAAAGTTTTTAAGATTAGTTATACAGAAAAATTAAAAAAAATAATAGAGAAAGAAAAAATAAAAGAAATTTCAAGTTTTGAAATAGAAGATAAATTTTTTGAAAAAAAACTAAGAACATTTTTCTTAAAATCAAAAATAAATTGGAAAATAATTAAAAGTCCAATGTTTATGAATTCTAGAGAAGAATTTAAAAATTATTTAGCCAAAGTAAAAAAACCCTTTATGTCAACATTTTATAAAGAGGTTAGAAAAAATTCAGGAATTTTAATGTCAGAAGATGGGAATCCTATTGGCAAAAAATGGAGTTTTGATTCTGAAAATAGAAATAAATTACCTAAAAATATTTTAATACCTAAATTTCCAAAGATAAACGAAACTAAGCACACAAAAGACCTGAAGCCAATTATTAATAAGATTTTTTATAAGCATTATGGAGAAGTAGAAAATTTTTGGTTTGCTACTGAGTATGAGGATATCATTAAACTGTTAAATTTTTTTATTAAAGAAAAATTAAATTTATTTGGAGATTACGAAGATGCTGTGGATCAAAGAGATAATATATTATTTCATAGTGCTTTAAGCCCATACTTAAATTTAGGATTAATTACACCTGAAATAGTTTTAGATAAAGTTTTACTGTTTACAAAAAAAAATAAAATTAAGATTAATTCTTTAGAGGGTTTCATTCGGCAAGTTATTGGGTGGAGAGAATTTATGAGGGGCATATATCAAAGTTATAGTAATGAAATGCAAACTAAAAATTTTTTTAATCATAAAAGAAAATTAAAATCTTCATGGTATCAGGGTAATACTGGTTTACCTCCTTTAGACCATGCAATTAAAAATACATTAAAATATGGTTGGTCACATCACATCGAACGATTAATGATATTATCCAATGTAATGAATTTGTGTGAGATTAAACCAATTTATGTTTACAAATGGTTTATGGAAATGTATGTAGATTCTTCCGACTGGGTAATGGTTCCAAATGTTTATGGAATGGGTCTATTTAGTGATGGAGGAATTTTTTCAACAAAACCCTACATATGTGGTTCAAGCTATATTTTAAAAATGATGGATTTTAAAAAAGGTGAATGGTGTAATATTATGGATGGTTTATATTGGAGATTTATAAATAAAAATAGAAATTTTTTTCTAAAAAATCCAAGACTTTCAATGATGGTTAGAATTTTTGATAAAATGAATTCAGACAGAAAAAAACTGATTTTATCAGAAGCAAATAAATTTATTAAAAAAAATTCTGTTTAATGAAAAAAGAAAATCTGCCCTATAAAACTTGTAAGATTTGTAAAAGAACTTTTGTTTGGAGAAAAAAATGGAGATTAAACTGGGATAAAGTAAAATATTGTTCTAAAAATTGTTCAAAAAATTAAATTATTATTTTAGTTTTTTTTTATGGTAATTGATGAATCTTTCAATACTTGATTTTTTAAATGTTTTGTTTTCTTCGAATGAAACTTTTTTTATTGAATAGGCTTTACTATTAGTTTTTCTTGAAATTATAGTAATATTTCCTTTATATAATTTTAGTTTTACTGTTCCATTTACTTTTTTTCTTTTCGTATCAATTATTTTTTGAAGTTTTAATCTTTTTCTTGAATACCAATAACCATTATAAATGAGTTTTGCATATTTAGGCATAATCTCATCTTTAAGGTGCATTGTTTCTTTGTCTAGAGTTACTGACTCAATTGCTCTATGAGCAGTAATTAATATTGTTCCCCCAGGTGTTTCATAAACTCCTCTTGATTTTATTCCAATAAATCTATTTTCAACTAAATCAATTCTACCAATTCCATTTTTTCCCGCTAAGGTATTTAATTTTTGTAAAAGATTTGCAGGTGATAATTTTTTACCATTAATGGTTGTTGGATCACCATTTTTAAATTTGATATTAACAAATGTTGCTTTATTTGGAGCTTTTTCGGGAGATACGGTTCTTTGAAAAATAGATTCTGGAGCTGCATTTTTTGGATTTTCTAAAATTTTACCTTCTGTTGATGTGTGATATAAATTATCATCAACCGAAAAGGGAGATAATCCCTTTTTATCTTTTGGAATTTGTATTTTGTTTTTCTTTGCATACTTAATCAAATCTGTTCTTGAATTTAATTTCCAAATTCTCCAAGGAGCGATAACTTTTATTTTAGGTTCAAAATAATGGTATCCTAGTTCGAATCTAATTTGATCGTTTCCTTTTCCGGTTGAACCATGAGAAACAGCATAAGCTTTAAATTTTTTTGCGATAGCAATTTGTCTTTTAGCTATTAAAGGTCTTGCTATAGAAGTCCCTAATAAATAAACACCTTCATATATAGCATGGCCTCTTATCATTGGATAAATATAATCTTTTACAAAAATATCTTTCAAATCTTCAATAATGATATTTTTCACTCCTAAATTTTTAGCATTTTTAATAATTTTCTTTTTGTCTATTACTTGTCCGACATCAGCTGTGTAAGCAATAATTTCTGAATTATAATTTTCTTGTAACCATTTAAGAATAATAGAAGTATCTAATCCTCCAGAATACGCTAAAACTATTTTTTGTTTCATGGTTAAGGAATTAATTATTTATTTGACTTTATTAAGGTTTATACTTGCATTAGCAGATACAATTATCCTATTTTTATCACCAGAATATGGATGAGAACCATGATATAAGAAATTTGGCCAAATTACTAATTTTCCTTCATCACCTTTTATCACTGATGTACCATAATAAGTATAATTAGCGCCCCCGAAGTCTGTAGAGTTTGCAGAAGTATATGGTTTTAAAAAATAGGTAGATCCATTTTTTTCTTTTGAATCTTTTCCAATTTGAACATAATAAACGCAACACCAACTACAATTTTGGTGATTATGAGGAAAGACAACTCCACCTTTTTCATATCTGATGAACCAAGTTTCAGTTAGTTTAACATTAAATTTAGGATCTTTATTATCTAGATTTGTTAGTGAAGCTTTATTTGCATTATTTGACATAGTTATAAAACCCATAGAAATAAAATTTAACAATTTTTCAAAGGCTGGATTCTTTTCTTGATGTAAATTATATTGACTTTCATATAAATTATAATTTTCTACTGGATCTCCAGTTTTATTTATTCTGCTTTTTGGATTCTTTTTTTCGTATTCTTTGAAAAATTCAATTAAATCATCCTTAATTTCTTCATGCTCAGGATTAAAAAATTCACCAATATAAATTGGCCACATAGTATGAATCTTATTTTCATTTTTATTAGACATTAAATTTTAACTACATTTCTTTTTAGCCATTCCATAGGCTTTTGTGAATCCTAAAAGTGAGTAATGATCTATTGTTTGTGATCCTTGTTGATTATAACCTGTAATCATCAATCTTGATCCTTTTTTCATAGTTTTAATCATTTTTTTTTCTTTTTTATTATCTGCTATCCAAGCAAATCCTTCTTGGGAAATATCAAATTTATATTTATTTTTTCCAGATTTTGCGGTAATTGAATTTTTAGTATTAAATATATATCCTGCAGTTATACTTATCTCATCAACAATATTTTCATTGGGCCTAAAAGAAACAAATAATCTTGCATCTCTAGAATTTTTTTTTGGAGCTTGTAAAACTGGTGAAGATTGAGCAAAACAAGTATTTCCTTCACCTGAAATTATTATCATAGTTTCCCAATCTTTATATTTTCCAACTTTTTTTATTTCTTCTGCATTTACAGAATTAAAAAATATTAAGAATAGAATAGTAATAAAACTTTTTTTAATCATGGACATGGATTTGGATATATTTTTTGAACTTCATTTATTTCTTTAATTATTTCTTCGTTTAATTCTAAATTTACACTTTCTATATCAGTTTTCAACTGCTCCATTGTTGTGGCACCAATTATTACGCTAGTTATGAAAGTTTGGACTTCACAGAATTTTAAACTCATTTGAGCAAAATCTAAGCCATGTTTGTTTGCTATTTCAAAATATTTTTCAATTGCTGATTGGCCATTTTTTGACTTATATCTTCCAAATTGATCTCCAAATAACTTCATTCTTGATTTTTCAGGTAATTTTCCATTTCTGTATTTTCCACTCAAATATCCAAATGCCAATGGTGAATATGCTAATAAACCACTTTGTTCTCTTATAGAAATTTCAGCCAGTCCAACTTCATAAGTTCTATTTAAAAGACTATAAGGATTTTGAACCGACATCATTCTTGGAAGATTTTTTAATTTTGAAATTTCTAAAAATTTTGAAAGACCCCAAGCAGTTTCATTTGATAGACCAATGTATCTAATTTTACCAGTCTTAATTATTTTATCTAATGAATTTAAAATGTATTCAAATTTATTCCAGTCCTTTTCATCTTTGTGTTCATAACCAAGTCTACCAAAAAAATTACTTTTTCTTTCTGGCCAGTGTAATTGATATAGATCAATATAATCCGTTTTTAATCTTTTAAGACTCTGATCAACTGCTTCATTTAAATTTTTCTCATTATATTGGTTACCTCCACCTCTAATCCAACTTAGTCCAGGACCAGCAACTTTGGTAGCAAGTATTACCTCATTTCTCTTTTTTGTTCTTTCAAACCAATTTCCGATTACTTCCTCCGTTTTTCCATATGTATTTTCTTTTGGAGGGATTGCATATAATTCTGCTGTGTCCCAAAAGTTTACTCCTTGGTCTAAGGCGTAATCCATTTGATCAAAACCTTCTTTTTCAGTATTTTGTTCTCCCCATGTCATTGTTCCGAGACAAATTGTACTCACTTTAAGGTCAGTATTTCCTAATTTTTTAAAATTCATTATGTATTTGTAGTATAAATTTTTTATTAATCTTTTAAGGTATCTTGAATAATTAGTAAAAGATTATATATTCTAGTTATATGGAATTTAATAAAGAAAGTATTTTAAATAAAGTTAAAGAAGCACAAAAAGCGACTGTAGCAACAGATGAAGGTCTAAGAGCATATATGCTCAAAGTTTATAATTATATGGCTACAGGCATACTTTTAACAGGCATAATAGCTTTGTTAACTTTTAAAACGTCAGTAGTTACAGATGACTCAGGAGCTATTGTTGGATTAACACAAATAGGAAATGCAATCTATCTTTCAGGACTTAAATGGATAGTTATGCTAGCACCACTGGGTGTAGTTTTTTACATGAGTTTTGGAATTAACAAAATGAGCGCTTCAAAGGCTCAGACAACTTTTTGGGTATTTGCATCTTTAATGGGCTTGTCGTTATCTTCTATATTGTTAGTTTATACTGGATTGAGTGTAACAAGAGTATTTTTTATATGTTCGGCAACTTTTGGAGCAATGAGTATTTACGGTTATACGACCAAAAGAGATTTAACTAAGCTTGGCTCTTTTTTAATGATGGGACTAATTGGTATTATAATTGCATCTATAGTAAATATTTTTTTAAAATCATCTATGATGTATTTTGTTATATCAATTTTAGGAGTTTTAATTTTTGTTGGATTAACTGCTTACGATACTCAAAAAATAAAAAATATGTATCAATCTAGTGATACTGGAGAACTAATGGGTAAAAAGGCTGTTATGGGAGCTTTAACACTTTATTTAGATTTCATAAACCTTTTTATAATGCTTTTAAGATTATTTGGTCAAAGAAGATAATATTAATTAGTTTAAAGTTTTTTCCAATTCGTATTTTTAATTAAGTTTTCTAGTTCAAAAGAATTTTTTAATATCTTTCCTTTTGCATCAGTAATTAAGTACTTAAGGTTTTTATTGCTTGGTTTAAAATTTTTACAAATTTTATATAAAGCATTTTCAGTAGAATTTTTAAAAACACTAAAACCAACTTGCCTACTTGATATGTTAAGTCCATAATCTTTCCACGATCCAGCTGAGACCATTTCTGCATACAAATCAAGAATAACTTTTAATTCATCTTTCTCAAAAAAAAATTTATCTTCAATTTTTTTATAGTTATTATTAATTACTAATTTTAAATTTTTATTCATCTAGTTTATGCTTATTTATTGTTGGTATTTGAAAGGCAGTAAAAATAAAAGTTATAGGTAATATTCCCCAAACTTTAAAATTAACCCAAAATTCTTCAGATTGTGTTCTCCAGATAAGTTCATTAATAATTGCTAAAGAAAAAAAAAATAACATCCACCTTCTACCTAATATATTCCAGCCTTCATTTGATAATAATAATGAATTTCCTAAAATTTTTTTTAATACAGGTTCATCAGTAAAAAATTTTCCAAAAAATAAAGAAAGTCCAAATAAAATGTTAATTATCGTCGGTTTAATATAAATAAAAACAGGATTATCAAAGTAAATAGTTAAACCACCAAATAGTAGTATTAAAATTCCGCCAATTAAAGGTATCATAGGAATTTTTTTTTCTAAAAACCATATAACTGCTAGCGCTATTAATGTAGCAATTATAAAGGGAGGGATAGCAATTTTTAAGCTTTTATCATTGTTATAATAAAAAAAGAAAAAAACTACTAAAGGACCGAAGTCTGTGACAAATTTAACAAAAGATCTATTCACATTAAAGATATTAACAGATTAATAAAACTTTTATATTTTTTTATTGATTTTTTTTTTTAAATACCCATATTTAAGTAAATGTCAGTGCAAAAAGCAAAATTTTCCATAGGTGATGTTGTTAAACATAAACATTTTGAATTTAGAGGAGTTATTTATGATGTTGATTTTGAGTTTAATAATTCTGAAGAATGGTATCAATCAATCCCAAAAAATGTAAGACCAAGAAAAAATCAGCCCTTTTATCATTTATTGGCGGAGAATGATGAAATAACATATGAAGCTTACGTTTCAGAACAAAATCTTTTAACAGATGATTCAGAAGAACCTATAAAACATCCTCTAATTAATGAAATTTTTTCAGGCAGAAAAGGTTCAAGCTATTTTAAGCCCTCAAATTAAAATAAGTCACTTTTTAAACATAATTAGCTCAAATCTTAGACATATCTAAGTAGTAATTTATTTACATTGACCAAGGATGCGTAATTCTTCCCTTAAATTATCTCCCTCAGCATTCTTGGTCGAAAAAATTTCAAAAAATAATTAAGCTTTTCATCGTTTGAATATATATATAACGTTTATAAATGTTTAAGTTTTTTGAACCTAATAAAATATTTTTAATTAATTCAAAAGTAACGAAGTATGTTCTTTTTTTATTTATTATTGTTTTATCAATAGGTCTATTAGAAGCCTTAGTATTATCTCCTGAAGATTATAAACAAAGTCATTCAGTAAGAATTATGTATGTCCATGTTCCTGCTGCTTGGATTTCTATTGGGATATTTTCATCAATTGCTTTTTTATCAATGGGTATTTTTATATTTAAAAATAAAAATCTTTCTTTAATATCTAAGAGCTTAGCTCCTTCAGGTTTTATATTTAATATAGTTGCATTAGTAACAGGAGCCATTTGGGGTATACCTACTTGGGGGACATGGTGGGCATGGGATGCAAGAATTACTTCAATGGTAATTTTACTTTTATTTTACTTAATATATTTATTATCGTGGAGAATATTTGATAATAACGACAAGGCAATAAAGATTACATCAATTATTGCAATTTTTGGAGTAATTAATGTACCTATTATTAAATTTTCTGTAGATTGGTGGACAACTCTACACCAACCATCATCAATCAATATTTTATCAAAAACATCAATACATTCATCAATGTTAATACCATTAGCAATTATGACTGCGGCATTTGCACTATTTTCGTTGTTAATTTTTTTAATGAAATATAATACGGAACTGATAAAAATTAAAAATAAAGGATTAGATAGATTATGATTAATGAAATACTTTTTATGAATGGTTATGGCCACTATGTTTGGTCTGCATTTTTATTTACATTGTTAAGTTTTGTATCTTTATTTTTAATAACTAAATTACAATTAGTAAAAGAACAAAAAAAATTTATTGCTAAATTTGGTTTGCTAAACTCCCAAAAAACAAGAGTTGCAAAATTACAAAATATTAATAAAGAAATATTATCAGCCACTTCTAAAATTTAACTTCGTAACCCATGTATGGTAAAAAAGTTAAGCTTAGGATTTTGTTTATATCTTTATTATTGCTTATTATCTCTTTAGCAGTTTTTTTAATTTTAAAATCTTTAGAAGAAAATGTAGTTTATTTTAAATCTCCTACTGAAATAAAAAACTTAAGTGAGATACAATCTAAGAAAATAAGAGTTGGTGGAATGGTTAAGAAAAAATCAGTTGTTATTAAATCTAATGAAATAAATTTTGTAATTACCGATTTAAAAAGTGAAATTAATGTTACATATTCTGGATCGGTTCCCAATCTATTTACTGAGGGAAAGGGAGTTGTTGCTGAAGGTTTTTTAAAAGATAGAAATTATTTAGTTGCAACAAAAATATTGGCAAAACATGATGAAAATTATATGCCACCCGAAGTTAAAGAAGCTTTAGGAGATAAATAAATTGTTAGCTACTCAAATTGGATATTATTCTTTGATTTTTGGATTAATTGCAGGACTACTGATTATTTCATTATCAATTAAAAATTATAACAATAGAGAAATATTTATTAATCCTAAAATTTTACCTATAAGTTTTCTTCAATTTTTTTTTGTCTCTATTAGCTTCATAGGGTTAATCCTTTCTTTCGTAAATTCTGATTTTAGTAATGAAACTGTTTACAATAATTCACATACTACCAAACCATTATTTTATAAGATTTCAGGCACGTGGGGAAATCATGAGGGTAGTTTATTGCTTTGGCTACTAGTGTTGACCTTATTTATTTTTCTATTTTTAGTAACATCAAGTAATCAGCCAAAAAGATACAGAATTTTAACTTTAGTTTTTCAACAAATAATAATAATTGGTTTTTTTTTATTTGTATTAATTACTTCAAATCCGTTTAGTAATTTATTTCCAGTTCCTCAAGAAGGTTTGGGTTTAAACCCAATATTACAGGATCCAGCATTAGCCATACATCCCCCAATTTTATACATAGGTTATGTTGGTTCTTCCATAATTTTTGCTTCTTCTTTAGCTGCAGTTGTTGAAAATTATATTTCTAAAAATTGGGCACGCCATATAAAAAAATGGATATTAATTTCGTGGGTATTTTTAACAATTGGAATTATGCTAGGATCAATATGGGCTTATTATGAACTTGGTTGGGGAGGATTTTGGTTTTGGGATCCAGTTGAAAATGTTTCTTTAATGCCATGGTTATGTTTAACTGCTTTACTTCATTGTATCATAGTTCTAGAAAAAAATTTATCTTTAGCCTCATGGGTAGTTATATTATCTATAGCTTCATTTACATTAAGTATGAGTGGAACATTTTTAGTTCGTTCTGGTATACTTAATTCTGTACATACCTTTGCAAATGACCCAGAGAGAGGAATGTTTATATTAATATTTCTTTTTATCTTAATATTTATTGCTTTATTTATCTTTTTTATATTTTTTAAAGATAACAACTTAAAAAAAATAAAAATAAACTGGATAAGTAAAGAGGCATCAATCTTGGTAAATAATTGGTTTCTTATGTACTTTTTGGCTGTAATTTTGATTGGTACAGTATATCCAATTTTTCTGGAGGTTATTACAGATGAAAAAATTTCTATAGGTCCACCTTTTTTTAATAAATTAATAATACCTTTTTTAATTTTTTTCTTAATTTTTATGGCTATTGTTCCAAGTTTAAATTGGATAAAATCATATTTAAGAATTAGAATTACAAATATCATATTTTTAATTTTATCAATATTTTTATCTTATATTGTTGTAGATCGTACAAGTTCAGAAACTTTAATTTTAACAATTTTGTTATGTGCATCACTGTATCTATTTTTTATAACGATTAGAGAGTTTTTTAATAAGAGATTTAAAAATATTTCACAAATCATTTCCCATTTTGGTTTTAGTCTTTTAATTTTAAGTATTTTATTGAACAGTATTTTTTCAAAAGAAATGATAACTAATTTAAAAGTAGGAGAGAAATTTAATTTAAAAGAAAATATTATTACTTTTGAGAAAATAGAAAATAATAAAAGTAAAAATTATGATTCTGTTATTGGTTATTTTAAGATTCAAGATGGAAATCAGGAAATTATTTATTTAAAACCAGAAATTAGAATTTATAATGAACCAACTACAATAACTAGTGAAGCGGATATTAAAACTACTCTATATACTGATAAATTTTTAGTAATGAATTTTGTAAAAGGAAAAGAATATTTTAATGTTAGATACCAGCTTAAACCTTATATGATTTGGATTTGGATTTCGACAATTTTTATAGCACTAGGTGGGTTCATAAGTTTTTTTAAAAAAGAATATGCAAAATAGAATTAAATTAATATTTATTAGCCTCTTATTATTTTTTTGTTTCTTAATTTTATTTGAAGCTTTAAAAAAATCGAATATTTATGTTCCAGATAAAGTTTTAAAAAAAAGTTTACCAAAATTTAAATCTCAAGATTTAGATTTAAAAAAAGAAATTAGCTCAGATGAATTGTTCGTAGATAGTGAATTTTATTTACTTAATATTTGGGCTTCCTGGTGTTTACCTTGTCGAAAAGAACATTCAATATTAATGGAATTAAGTAGAAATCCAAAAATAAAATTGATTGGATTAAATTATAAAGATAAATTTACTAATGCAAAAAAGTTTATTGATAAATTTGGAAATCCATATTCAGATAACATGATAGACACTGATGGAACAATTTCAATCGAATTAGGAGCTTATGGTATTCCCGAAACATTTATAATTAATAAAAATAAAAAAATTATAAAAAAATATATAGGTCCTCTTGATCAAAATTCTCTAAATGAAATAAATATTATTTTAAAATGAAAATAGTTAGATTTTTTTTTATTTTTTTTATTTTTTTGAATTTCTATAATTTAAGTTATTCAAAAGATAATGAAATTTTAAAAAATAAAATTTCAAAAAATATAAGATGTTTGATCTGTCAAGGTCAGTCAATTTATGATTCTCAATCGGATTTTGCAGAAAGTATGAAAATTTTAATAGAAAAAAAATTAAATGAAGGTTTAAATGAAGATCAGGTTTATGAATTTTTAAAAAAAAGGTATGGACAATGGATCACTTACAATCCTGATTTCAATAAAAATACCTTTATTTTATGGTTATTGCCAATATTGTTATTTTTTGTAGGTGGTGCAATAATAGTTAGAAAATTAATAGTTCAAAAGCTATAACTATAATGTATATAATGTTTTTAAATTTTTAATATGAATATGACAAAACTTTACTCATTTATTTTTTCATTCTTATTATTTTTACCAGTAGTAAGTGAAGATAAAAAAATATTAACAAATGAACATGAGGTAAATTTTTATACTGGAGTGTTTGATTTTAGTGATGATGGCAAAAGAGCTCAGCTTTATGGATTTGAACATCAAAATGAAAGTCTTTTTAGAGAAACAAAAATAGGAAGACTTTCTCCAGTAACAGGTGCTTTTATAACAGCTGATAGTGCAACTTATTTTTATACGGGGATACAAGCACATTATGATTATGGTAAAATAGACCTTACTCCAAGTTTTACTCCAGGACTATATGGAGAAGGTGATGGAAAAGATTTAGGACATATACTAGAATTTAAATCTGAACTACAAGCAACTTATAACATTTCAGAAAATACAAGCTTGGGAATGTCTTATAATCATGTATCAAATGCTAGCTTTGGAGATAAAAATCCAGGAGCAAATAGTTACGCATTTAATTTTTTGAAAAAATTTTAAAATAAAAAATATGAAGTTAAGTGATTGTCACAATTTTAGTGATTTTAGAAAATTAGCAAAAAAAAAATTACCATCTCCTATTTTCCATTATATTGATGGTGCAGCAGATGATGAGATAACATATGCAAGAAACACCAGTGCTTTTGATGATGTTGACTTAGTTCCTAACGTATTAAGAGGAGTTGAAAATATTGATTTATCAACTACGATATTTGGAAAAAAACTAGACTTACCATTTTACCTGGCACCTACAGCATTACAAAGACTTTTTCATTATGATGGAGAAAGAGCAGTAGGAAAAGCTGCACAAAAATTTAATACTATGTTTGGTGTTTCAGCTTTGGCAACTGTGAGTGTAGAGGAGATATCTTCAATGATAGATACTCCAAAAATGTTTCAGTTTTACTTTCATAAAGATAGAGGATTAAACGATTCATGTTTAGAAAGAGCTAAAGCAGCAAAATTCGATGTAATGGCCTTAACAGTAGACACTATTACTGGTGGAAATCGAGAAAGAGATCTAAGAACTGGTTTCACATCTCCTCCAAAATTAACTTTATCTAGTTTGTTTAGTTTTGCTACCAAACCTATGTGGGGAATAAACTATTTAACAAAAGGTAAGTTTGAATTACCTCATCTTCAAGATTTTGTGAAAGAAGGTACGAGTACTAATTCTTCAATTGGAAATTATTTTTCTACTATGTTGGATCAGTCTATGAATTGGAAAGATGCTGAAAAGCTTTGTTCTCAATGGGGAGGTCATTTTGCACTTAAAGGTGTAATGAGTGTTGAAGATGCCAAAAGAGCAGTTGATATTGGATGTACAGGTATAATGGTTTCAAATCATGGAGGAAGACAACTTGATGGATCTAGATCTCCCTTCGATCAACTTGCTGAAATTATTGATGCTGTTGGTGATAAACTTGATGTTATATGTGAAGGAGGAATTCATAGAGGAACTCATATGCTTAAAGCATTATCAATGG
>MDTB01065155.1_pt1 | contig 23870 bp, 23 predicted proteins | sample 811161 | NCBI WGS metagenome assembly MDTB01 (sample SAMN05326650, study PRJNA326480) | marine metagenome | isolation source: seawater | place: Mediterranean Sea | collected 2009
ACTACGTTGATAGGCTGGATGTGGAAGCGCGGTAACGCGTGTAGCTGACCAGTACTAATAGCTCAATTGGCTTGATTTATGCACTGAAAAAAATTTTTTGAAGATATTTAGATAATACGTTGATATAGAATAGTATAAATATTTATTAAATATTAATGGATAAAATCAATCTCTCAAAAATATTTGACGAATTATTTCCCATAAATAGAAGTATTCTAGGACCTGGATATATTAAATCTTTAAATATTGTCAAAAGGTACATAAATTTTTCACTTTTAAAGTATAAAAGTGGAAAAAGAATATTTGATTGGGTTGTTCCTAAAGAATGGCATATCGTAGATGCCTATATTAATTATAAAAACAGAAAAATTATAGATATGAAAAAAAATAATTTACATGTTGTAAATTATTCAGAAAAAGTTGATAAATTATTAAATTTAAAAAAACTTAACGAACACTTATACTCCTTACCAAAACAACCTAAACACATACCTTACGTAACATCTTATTATAAAGAAAGATGGGGATTTTGTCTGCCTCATGAAAAAAGAAAGAAACTAAAAAAAGGAATATATCACTGCTTTATAAACTCTAAATTTAGTAATGGATATTTAGTGAATGGTTTGTCCACTCTTAAGGGCAAATCAAATAAAATAAATTTAATTAGCACTTATCTTTGTCATCCAAGTCTTGCAAATAATGAATTAAGTGGCCCCTTAGTTATGATTGGATTATTTAATAGAATTAAACAATGGAAAAGTAGAAATTTTACTTACATGTTTTTAGTAAATCCTGAGACAATCGGTTCACTTTGTTTTTTGTATAGCCATGGAAAAAAGTTAATAAAACACTTGAACTCAGGACTAATTTTGACGTGTCTAGGAGGGAGTGAAAAAAAACTTTCTTACAAACTTTCAAAAAATTGTAATTCAACTCTAGATAAATTATTTTTGTATTTAAACAAATCTAAAAAAATAAAAATTCGAAAATTTAGCCCCTCAAGCGGAAGCGATGAAAGGCAGTATAATTCTCCAGGGTTTAACTTGCCTGTTGGAAATATTTGTAGGTCGGTTTATGGAGAATATCCTCAATATCATAATTCATCGGATAACAAAAAATTTATGGATATAAATAAAATTTACGAAACAATAAATTCATTAGACAATTTTTTAAAAATAAATGATAAATTATTACCTCTTAAAAGAGCTATACCTTTTGGAGAAGTGATGTTAAGTAAGAGAAATCTTTATGATAATTTGAATTTCACAGGCAAATCCTCAAAAAAAAATAATAAAGAAATCATTCAAAATATATTATGCTACGCAGATGGAAAAAAAAATATATTAGATATTGTTAAAGAGAGAAATTTAAATTTAAATGAGTCTCTTATTATTTTAGAGAAATGTGTCCAAAAAAAAATTATTTCTTATAAATGTTAACATTAATAATAGGTAATCATCCCAGGCATTTGTATTTTGCTGATAAAATGGCGCAAAAATTTCCCATTGAAAATTTAATAATTCAAAGAAGACAAAATTTTTTAACAAATTCTTATTATAAAAAAACAAAGTTGACGAAAATTGAAAAACTTCATTTTATCAAAAGACAAGATGCAGAAAAAAAGTTTTTTGGAAAAGAAAAAGATTTTTTAAGTAAATTTAATAAAATAATTGAAATTGACAAAGAGGATTTAAAAAATGGTAGATTAAAGAAAAAATTGAAAAAATTTGAAAATAAAAATTTGATTTCTTACGGATGCAATATAATCGATAATGATATTCTTAAAATGTTTAGTAAAAATACTTGGAATATTCATGCCGGCCTTTCACCTTGGTACAGAGGAAGTGCAACTCATTTTTGGCCTACTTATCTTCTTGAACCGGAATACACCGGTATGACTGTGCATGATCTAACAGATAAAATTGATGGTGGAAATATTATTCACCAGGGAATAGTGAACTTAAATCCTAAAGATGGAATTCATGAAAATTCTTGCAGATGTTTATTTGACTTTTTTGAGGAAATTTTAAAATTACTAGATGAAAGTGTCTTTAAAAAAAAAGTTAAAGGTATTGTTCAAAAATCAACGGGTAGAATATGGACGCAAAAAATGTGGCATCCAAAACTATTAGAGGTTATTTATGGCCAATTTAATGATAGGATCAATGAATTTTGTTTTAAAGGCAAGTATTTAAGACCACCAAAAATTGAGACTATTTTTTAAAAATATGAAATTTTTTATGTTAGCTCTTTGACCGATATAGTAATACGAGTTATTTATAAACATGTCTTCAAAAAAAATTCTTATTTGTGTTGCTCATCCTGATGATGAAACAATTGGATGTGGCGGTTCAATTGCCAAGCATGTTAAAAATGGTGATAAAGTATTTTGTATCTCAATGACTGACGGTGTCTCTTCAAGGGATAACTTTAAAAAGTCAGACGTGAAGAAAAGAGAAATATCTAAAAAAAAGTCGGAAAGTATTCTAGGATTTAAATGGGTAAAAAATAAAATGTTCCCTGATAATCAATTAGATACTGTTAATTTTTTAGAGATAGTAAAAACTATTGAGAAGGCAAAAACCAAAATTAAACCCACAATTATATATACTCATTATCCTGATGATCTTAATATTGATCATAGAATTGTGGCCGAGGCAACATTAACAGCTTTCAGACCAACTAAAAATAATTTTGAAAGAATTCTAGCTTTTGAAATTCCTTCTTCAACCGATTATAGATATTACAAAAAGAGAAATTTTAATCCAAATTATTTAAATGATATTTCTAAATTTTGGATAAAAAAGAAAAGAGCACTTCTTGCATATAAGCAAGAATTAAAAAAGAGCCCAAATAGTCGATCCTTAAAAGGAATAGAGACTTTAGCAAAATTTAGAGGAATGCAAAATGGTTTGAAATGCGCAGAGGCATTTTTGATACTAAAAGAAATAAATAGATGAAAAAAATTTTAATTGTTAACAAAAACTCTTTTTTTTTAAAAAGTTTTATTAAAAGTAAAAAAGTTAAGTATTATTTTGTTACAAAAAAAAATAATCTGAATTTTAAAAAGATTAAAAAAATAAATCCGGAAATTATTTTTTTTCCGCATTGGAGCTTTAAAATTAAGAAAAAAATGTATGAAAATTTCACTTGCATTGGATTTCATTCTACCCCGTTACCCTACGGACGTGGAGGAAGTCCTATTCAAAATATGGTTTTAAGAAATTTTAATAAAACAAAAATATGTGCATTTAGAATTACTTCTGGTTTAGATTCAGGCCCAATTTATTTAAGAGAAAACTTAAATTTGAAAGGTGATGGACATGAAATTTTTGAAAGAATGTATGGCAAAATAATAAGAATGATAAATAAACTTACATTACATTTGCCAGAGCCTAAGCCTCAAAAAGGTAAGATAATAAAATTTAAAAGACTTTCTTCAAAAAACAGTGAAATAAAAAATAAAAACAAATTAATCGAATTCTATAATATTATACGAGCTCTAGATATGAGAAACTTAGCATATCAGAATGCTTACATAAAATTTAAAAATTTTAGAATAAGTTTTAAAGAAGCTAAAATTAAAAGAAATTTTATTATTGCAAAGGCAAAAATAGAAAACTAACTTTTAATTAATTTTTTTACAAGCTTCGAAATTTTAGCGTCGTCTTGATAAATTCTAGACATTATTACAGCGCTATCTTTTGGGGATTTTTTATATGCAATTCTAAGAAGATCCATCCAATTAGTGTTATTTTTCTTTCTAATAGATTCTATTTGATTAATAATTTTGATTGGCGTAATTTTTTTTTTCATATAAATAAAATTTTTTTCTTTTTTGTAAATAGAATATCCTACTTTAAGAAAAAGTAATTTTGAAGCATTATTATTCTTTTTAACTGTTGAAGTGAAATTTTTACCCCAATTTAATTTTTTTTCTACGAGTAAAAGTGCTAGAGACGCTATGTCTTTTTTTCTAAACTCTCTTTGTACACAAATAGAAACATCAAAAGTATCTTTTTTTTTTTTTATTCTTAAGTATCCACACTTTTGACTTTTATTTATTAAAATTTTAAAAAAGAAATTTGATTTTTTTTTTAAAGAGTGTCTGAACCATTTATTATGATGATCGAAACTAATTTTTTCTGAATTTAAAAAGTTTTTTCTATTACTAGCATCATTTCTTAAATCATAAAAAAAACTGGAATCTTTAAAGGTCGCATTAGCTAATTTTAAGTTCATGATTAAATAAGTTTTAGTTTTTTTAAAATATTTCTTGGTAATGGTTCATAAGCGTCAATTGTGTAAGGACTTTTTTTTCCTATAACTTTATCGAAAAATACGGGTGATAAACCATAACCAGGTCTTATCTTTCTAATATTTTGTTTATTAATTGTTTGACCTTTTTTAATTTTTTTTATCACAAAAATAGATCTTCTAAATTTTTTACTTTTATTTTCTGATTTATTTCTAAAAAAAAATTTTTTTCCCAAAAGTTTTTTATAAAATAAATTATCTTTTAAAACTTTTTTAGAATTGTCGATTGCTTCCCTAAACTTTGAAATTTCATATTCATTTATAGAAAAATTTGAGTCTAAGGCAGAGACTTTTTTTAGGCTTATATGTTTCTCAATTACTGTTGCGCCTGCATTTATGGCTGCTGATGCGATTCTGTAATCAGTAGAATGATCTGAGAAACCGATCTCACATTTAAACTTTTTTTTAAGAATCCTTATATTGTTAAGGTTGAAATCAGTAATTTTTGAAGGATAATTGCTCACACAGTATAGTAAAGTTATTTTTTTTGCTCCATACTCTTTTGCTTTATTATAAGATAATGAGATTTCATCTAACGAAGCCATGCCCGTTGAAATGATCATATGTTTTCCTGTTGATGCAATTTTTTTTATTAATGGAATGTCAGTCATTTCAAATGATGCAACTTTATAAAATGGGCAATTAAGTTTTTCTAGAAAATTTACTGCTGTTTCGTCAAATGGCGTACTAAACAAGTCAATTCCAATTTTCTTTCCATATCCGAAAAGTTTTTTATGCCACCTATAGGGTGTATGAGCTTTTTTATATAAATTCCATAAATTATAGCCTTTCCATAAGCCATCATTAATTTTAAAGTAGCTTTTTTTAGAGTTAACAGTCATTGTGTTAGGAGTATAGGTTTGTAATTTGACAGCATCAGCACCATTTTTTTTAGCTTCATAAATTAGTTTTTTTGCATTACTTATGTTACCGTTATGATTAGATGAAATCTCAGCAATGAAAAATGGTTTATTAATATTTCCTAACATGACAAATCAAACTATATTAAAATTTATTATTAAATAACAATGCATTATAGTCTTTTTAAATTCTAAAGTAATGATAAAATTTATTCCTTACGGCAGACAGAAAATTTTTAAAAATGATTTTAAAGAGTTAAAAAATGCTCTAAATTCAGAACTTATTACAAATGGGAAATATGTTGAAAAATTTGAAAAAGCTTTTGCTAAGTATACAAACGCAAAATATGCAGTATCTTGTTCAAGCGGTACAGCCGCTATTCATATTACGCTTGAAGCAATAAAAGTTAAAAAAAATGATAATATTATTATCCCATCTGTAAACTTTATTGCAGCTGCTAACATATCTACTAAACTAGGAGCTAATATCTATCTTGCAGATGTTGATAAAAGCACTGGTCAGATGACCCCATCAACACTCATTGATTGTATAGTTCGTTTTAAATTAAAAAAGATAAAAGCATTTTTTACAATGTATAATTCAGGTAATCCAAACTTTGTTAAAGAATTTTTTAAAATTAAAAAAAAATATAATGCTTTTTTTATTGAAGACTCGTGTCACGCATTAGGTGCAAAATATTCTGTCAAAAAAAATCTTAAAGTTGGAGATTGTAAATATTCTGATTTTGCAACTTTTTCATTTCATCCAGTTAAAACAATTACGACGGGAGAAGGTGGTATGGTAACAACTTCAAATAAAATATTTTATAATCGTTTAAACATAGTAAAAAATCATGGGATAATAAGAAAAAAATCAAATAGAAAAAAATATAATTGGTCATATCAGATATTTGAGCCAGGTTATAATTACAGATTAAGTGATATTAATTGTGCTCTAGGATATTCTCAATTACGCAATATTAGTCAAATTATTTCAAAAAGAAAAAAAATTGCAGATTATTACAATAAAGAATTCAACAATTATAACAATATTGTTAAAACTCCAATTGTTTCTCGTGATCAAATTTCGGCCTGGCATTTATACGTACTAAATATAAATTTTAAAAAATTAAAAATAAATAAATCAAATTTTATAAACGAATTGTATAAGAAAAGGATTATTTCTCAGGTTCATTATATTCCAACTTTTTATCAACCGGCATACAACCACTTAAAAAAAAATAAATTTAAAGGCGCTAATAGTTATTTTGCTAGCTGTATCAGTTTACCAATCTATTTTGATTTAAATGTGAAAATGGCAAAAAAGGTAGTAAAAACCGTCAAATACTTAATAAAATTATATAAAATAAATTGTTGACCGTTCAATAATTGAACGATAGCATGTTCAAAACTTGAACATATGCAAAAAGAAAAAGAAGATCATTTTGAAATATTAAGAAAAATTAATAAAAAACCCGACGCCTCTCAGAGAGAACTGGCAGAAGATCTAGGTTTTAGTCTAGGCAAATTAAACTATTGCCTCAAAGCACTTCAAAAAAAAGGTCTTATAAAACTAGAGAATTTCAAAAAAAAAACTAATAAAATTAATTATCTTCATTATGTAATAACCCCAAAAGGAATAGCCGAAAGAACAAAACTTACAATTAATTTTATGAAAAGGAAGATGAAAGAATACGACGAGTTAAAAAAAGAGCTAAATCGCAAGTAATATAATGTGGACAGTAATTAAAATTGAAAAAAATAATATAGAGTTTTTAAAAAGAGAACTTCAAAAAAAACTTAATAATGAACTAAGTTTTTATATTCCAAAGTTTTTCTATGAAAAATATTTTAAAAATAAACTCATGAGAAAAGAGCTAAATCTTTTAGGAGATTATGTTTTTTGTTATCATAAAAAATTTAGTGACGCTAATACAATTAACGAACTAAAATTTACTAAGGGTTTGAAATACTTTCTAGATGGTTTTAAAAAATCACAAAATGAAATAAAAAATTTTATTCAAAAATGTAAAGAAGCGGAAAATGAAAAAGGTTATTTAACACATAGTTTTTTGGAAGTAGTTAAAAATAATAAATATAGATTTTCTACAGGACCTTTTTCGCAACTAATTTTCAATGTTGTAAATTTACAGCAAGAAAAACTTGATATTTTTTTGGGTAATTTAAAAACTACGGTAAAAAGAGATAAATATTTTATTTCGTCTCTTTAAAAAATTATTAAATGAAAAGTAAAAGTAAAAAATACATTTTACAAAGTGCGGAGCATTGGTTAATTTAATTTATGTCCAACTATTTTAAAAATAAGTCTGTATTAATTACGGGTGGCACAGGTTCCTTTGGTACAAAAATATTAAGTACTTTAGTTAAAAAAAATTTAAAGAAAATTGTTATTTTTTCTAGGGATGAATTAAAACAATCTCAATTGCAGGAAAAATATCCAAAAAATAAAAATAAAAATTTAAGATATTTTATTGGCGATGTAAGAGACTTGGATAGGCTAATTTCAGCTTTTAATGGAATTGACATTGTAATCCATGCTGCAGCACTTAAACAAGTTACAACGGCTGAATTTAATCCCATTGAATGTATTAAAACTAACATTAATGGCTCTGAAAATGTAATTAAAGCCGCATTACATACAAATGTAGAGAAAGTAATAGCCCTTTCAACTGATAAAGCAGTTGATCCTTTAAACCTTTATGGAGCGACAAAACTAGTTGCTGAAAAACTTTTTATATCATCAAATAATATTTATGGAGATAAAAGAACAAGATTTTCTGTAGTAAGGTATGGAAATGTCATAGGATCCAGAGGATCGGTAGTAGACGTATTTAAAAAAATAATTTTGGATAATACTAAATATTTTTTACCAGTGACTGACGAAAGAATGACAAGATTTTGGATGACTTTGCAGCAAAGTGTAGATTTTGTAATTAAGTGTGTGAGTTTAATGAGAGGTGGAGAAACGTTTATTCCAAAATTAAAATCTGTAAAAATTACTGATTTAGCAAGATCTATGGATCCGAAAAAAAAGATTAAATTAATAGGAATAAGACCAGGTGAAAAAATTCACGAGTCTTTGACTACATTATCAAATGATTATCTTACCCTTGAGTTTAAAAATCATTTTGTAGTAATGCCTTCAACTCTAGTTAATATCGACAAAAAACTTTATATTAATAACAAAACTGGAGAAAAAGGTAAGTTCGTAGCAAAAGGATTTGAGTATAATTCAGGAACTAATGAAGACTTTATGGGATTAAAAGAAATTAAAGAAAAGCTTTGAAAATGAAATCAATAAAAGAAACTTTTTTAAGCAGAACTCAGTGGGTTAATAATAGAGCTAGCGCAGTCTTTCCTTGTTATATTAATGACAACAACGATCAAGTGATAACCTTTCAAAATTATTGGCTATGGAAAGGAAAAATCAGGGAACTTGATATATTCATTACTTTAATTGACAGTAAGTCGACTTTTAAAATGAAAAAAAGAGTTAGCGTTACTGAACATAATGAAGTTTTTATTAAAAAGTTATTTAAAATTAAAAAATTCGAAGGATTAATTAATTTTGAGGTTTTATCCAAACATAATTTAAGATTTGCTTTTCCTGCAATTTATTGTTTTTACCTTAATAATAATGGACTAATTAGTTGTGTTCATTCTGGTGGAAGAATATTAAATGAGAACGAAGTGAATACTTCTAGTAATTTTAATGAAACAAACTTTTTATGCAAGCTGGATAATAATTTTGAACCATTTTTTCATATATTTAAGGGTCCGATAAAAGGAAAAGGAAAAAAATTAGTAGAAATAGAAGTTAAAAATAAAAAAAATAAAAAAATATTTAAAGTAAAAAAATATGTAGAATTAAAAAGACCGTATTCTTCTAAAATATATTTTTTAAGTAATTTTTTAAAAAATCAGGAATTGAAAAAACTTTATAATAAAGAATTTTTTTTTATTATCAGACACTCAGAAAAAAATATTTTTGGCAGATTGGTAGCAGGCAATTATGATAAAAAAAATGATGCTTTATTTACAACTCACACTTTGAATTCCTATCAAAATAAAAATTTCGACGATAAAATAAGTCCCATAAAAAATTATAACTCCAATATATTTCTGAGCTTGATGTCTGAAAGAAATTTACAACTTCAAACAAGAGTTTACCCTACAAATCAAGATTTTAAAATTAATTTTGATTTAAAAAAAATCAATCAAGTAAATAAACCTTTAAAAAAAATAAAATTAAAAGAAAATATACAAAGCGGAACAAAAGGGGAAATTTTTACTAAGAAAATTTCAAATAGAAATTTAACATTGCTTTATACAAATAAAAAAGTCCCGGGGAGAATTTATGTTTCACATAATTATTCCTATAAAGGTTGTCGTCATCCTACTGATATGGGTCTATCGTTTAATAACACTAACATGCCTGAAAAAAGGGTTCATTGGGGACAATTATTTATTAAAAAAGGAACATCATCAATTTTGTTCATTAGAAATATTTCACACAAAAAACAAAATATGAGTAAGTCTTCTCAATGTACGCTAGAGTTTTTTAATAACAATTTTTCTGAAAAGAAAAAATTTAAGATTAATAAAAATTCTTTTAAAATTTTAAATTTTAAAAATAAATTGAATAAAATAAATTCCAATTTCATTTCATGGAAACTTTTTGCAAATGAGGGTAATCTCGAAGTAGTTTGGATATCCTTAAACAAACAAAAAGGTTCTATCTGTGGAGACCATTCTTTTTAATTCTAAAATGTCTAAAAGAAGATATCTAATTTTAGAGTTAGCAAACTCTCATAATGGTGATAAATCTAATATCTATAAGCTTTTAAATAAAATAAATTTTAATGAAGTTGAAAATGTAGGTTTAAAGTATCAGATAATTTCAAAAAATTACTTATCTGTTAAATCTTACAAGTGGCATAAAGTTTATCAAAAACTCTTTTTTAACAAAAAAATATGGAAAAAAATAATATTTGATTCCTCAAAGCTAAACATTGATATATGGCTAGATATTTTCGATATTTACGGGGTTCAAATTTTAAAAGAAAACTTCAGTAGAATATACGGAGTTAAGCTTCAGTCTTCAGTTTTGAATAACTATGAACTTATTTCTGAATTAGAAAAACTAAAATTAAATAATAAAAAAATACTAATTAATATCGCTGGTCATGATTATTCACAAATTAAATTTTTGATAAAAAAGATGACCGCTAAATTTAATACAAAACCTATAATTCAAGTTGGTTTTCAAAATTATCCTACTGAAAAAAAATATATTCATCTGAACAAAATTAAAATGATTAAGCCAATTTTGGATAATTGCGAGACAAGTTTTGCCGATCACCTTGGTTTTTTCGATAAAGATTTTTTAAATTTATCTGTTTTTGCATTTAAATTTGGTTATGATTATGTCGAAAAACACTTATGTTTTGACAGAAATAAATCAAAATATGATTTTCATTCCGCCGCAAACCCAAATGAAATAAGTAAAATTTTTGAAAAGATTAAGACAAAAAATTATAATTTAAAAACAAAACCAAAAAACTTTATGAGAAAAGACTTTAACTCTAAAGCAGAAAAAAAATATTTAAATTCTACAATTATATTACCCTTAGCAAATAAAGACCTTAATAAGGGCTCTTTAATAAGTAATTCTGATCTTATTTTTAGAAGAACACCAGATAACGGGCTAAGCTATGAAACTTTAAAAAAAAAAAATTGGAGAAAAATATATTTTATCTAGAAATGTAAAAAAATTTTCTTGTTTAAAAAACTCTTTTTTTGTTAAGCCTAAAATAGGGACTATTATTGCAGGAAGAATGAAGTCATCCCGACTAAAAAACAAAGCTTTAAGAAAAATTTTTAAAAAAGCCTCAATTTCAAGATGTTTGGAAAGCTGTAAAAAAATTAAATTATCAAAAAAAGTTATATTAGCAACCTCTTACTTAAAAACAGACGATATATTGGAAAAAAAGATTAATGATAAACAAATTAAAATTTTTCGAGGCCACCCAGAAGATGTAATTAGTAGATATATAAATGCTGCTGAAAAGTATCATTTGGATATTATAATTAGAGGCACGGCGGACTGTCCTTATATCTCAGAGGAAATAATTGACTTTTTAATCAATTCTCATTTTAAAAAAGGTGCAGATTTTACTTATGCAAATAATTCTGCGCCAGGCACATCTGCAGAAATTTATAATTTGTCAACATTGAAATTTATTAAAATGAAAAAAAGAAACACTTCTTTATCTGAATATATGACTTGGTATGTTATGAACAATAAAAAATATTTTAAGGTTAATAATGTTACATTACCTAAAAGCCTATCTAGAAACTACCGACTAACACTAGATTATCAAGAAGATTTAAAGATGTTTAATCTTCTATATGAAAAATTAAATAAAAAGAAACTCAAAGTTAATTTAAGTAATATTTTTCATATAATGGATAAAGATAGAAAATTAAGAGATATAAATATAAATTGTAAGTTAATATTTAAAACAAATAGGAAATTAATAAAATATCTCGATAAAAACACTAAATTTTAATGTCAACGCATCAAGAAAAATTTTGGAAGGGTAAATTTGGGACTAAATATAGTTTACGTCATCAAAACTATAAAAAAAATTTTCTGAAAAATATCATTAATAAAAAAATAAAAATTAAATCTATTTTTGAAGTTGGAACGAATGTTGGTAATAATTTAGACTTAATAAAATCAATTGATAAAAAGATAGTTACAGCAGGTATTGAAATAAACAAATTTGCCTTTAAAAAAGCTTTTTCCAAAGGACATGAAGTAGTCAATGACACAATATTAAAATGTAACATAAAACAATTTTCAAAATATGATTTAACAATGACAGTTGGAGTATTGATACACATAAATCCTAGAGATTTGATAAAAGTTTATTCAAAATTATATAATCTTTCAAAAAAATATATTTTAATAGCGGAGTATTTTAATGATTACCCTACAAAAATTAAATACAGAGGTCACTCAAATGTTCTTTTCAAAAGGGATTTTGCAAAAGAGATTAAAGATTTATACAAACTTAAAATTGTAGACTACGGATTCATTTGGGCTGAAGATAAAAGATATAACCGTGATAACTTAAATTGGTTTCTCTTAAAAAAATAATCCTATTTAAAATATAAATTATGAAAGAAAAAATAGAAAATATTCTTAAAAAGAATAGATTTAGAAAATATAAGCTTTTTTTATTTGCTAATATAATAAACTTTTTTTTAGAATTTATCAGTCTAATTTCTATTCCAATTTTTATTGCATCAATAATTTCCCCTGAAAAACTCTTTTTAAAAATTAAAGATCTTGAAAAAATATTTGGATATGAAATTGGATTTATTTCTAATGAGAACATTGTCATTTATGCTGCTTCATTAGCCGTTTTGAGCTTTTATATAAAAAATTTTTTTATTGGAGTTCAAACTTTCAAAGAAAAACAATTCTATAAAAATTTTAATTTAAGTTACAAGAAATTCTTTTTTAAACATTATGTAGATATGCCATACCTACTTCATACTCAAAAAAATCCCTCAGAATTAGTTAGAGGAACTTTATACGATGTAAGAAACGCATCTCTTTATCTTGAGCATTTTTGTATTCTAGCTAGAGATATTATTTCATTAATAGTAATTTTTTTTATTTCATCGCTTGTGAGTCTTACCAATACTCTAGCTATACTTATTATTTTTTTAATCCTAGTCTTCTTTTACTTAAAATTAATAAAACCTAAAATAAAAAAAAAGGCAACTGCTAATCAAGATTTAGAAAAAACAATAATAAAAACTTTAAACGAAACTTATTCAGCAATTAAAGATATAATAGTATTATCTAAGCAGAACTATATTAAATCTAATTTCGAAGAAAAAATAAAAATTTACGAGAAAAATAGATTTTTCTTTATTTTATCAAATAAATTTCCTAAAATTATAATGGAATTAACTGCTATATCCCTAATAATAACTATCTCTGTTTCCTACTATTTAATTACTAAAGATCCTCAAACTTTACTAAATATTCTCTCAATTAATGTTGTTTTAATTTTAAGGTTCATTCCCGCATTTAACTCGATAACATTATCTTATGGTTTTTTAAAAATGTTTACTCCAAGCGTAAATTTCTTGAACAATCAAATTAATGAAATAGAAAAAATTGGTAAAGAAAATGAAATCGTTTTTAATAAATTTGACGAAAAACCAATTAATAAAAATTTTATTTCAATTGAGGATTTATCTTATAAATACCCTGATACAGAAAAACTACACATAAATAATTTTAATTTTGAGATTAACAAAGGAGAGATGATAGGAGTCACAGGTGAAACTGGCTCAGGAAAAACAACTTTAATACATTTGTTACTTGGTCTTATTACACCAATCAAAGGTAATATTTTTTATAATGGAAAAAGTGTTTTCAAAAATTTAAATACATGGAGAAAAGACGTTGGTTATATTTCTCAAGATATCTTTTTGCTAGATAGTACAATTAGAGAAAATATAACTTTTAACCAAAACAAAGAAAACGAAAAAGAAGCTTTTTTATATCAATGTATCGAAGCCTCAAAATTAAAGGATAAAATTGAAACCTTGCCAAATAAGATTGATACAAATGTAGGAGTACATGGATTAGAACTGTCTGGGGGCGAAAGGCAAAGGATAGCAATTGCTAGAACTTTATACAAAAATCCTAAAATAATATTCATGGATGAGTTTACGAGTGCACTGGATCTAGAAACAGAAAAAGATATTTTGCAAAATTTAATAAAAATTAAAAAAGAAAAAGCTTTTGTAATCATTTCCCATAAATTATCTACGTTAAAATATTGTGACAAAGTATTTAATATTAAAAATGGTAGGATTTCCAAAATTAATGAAAATATTTAAAAAAATTTTATTTAAAAAAATCGACTACAATAAAAATTACAGCTGTCTAGTTTGTGGACCAGATACCACCTATTATAGAAAATGTTTTGAGGATAATTTTTTATGGGTTGATAACAATCACATTATTTACGATAAAAAATTAATTTTAAAGAGTTTAATAACTTTTTTTAAAGTTTTTTCAATTTTAAAATTTTCCTATCAAAATTTTAGACTCGCAATTACTTTATCTTTTTTAATACCTATAATTATTAAATTAAAAAAAATTAAAATTGTCTGTTTTCTAGATTACTCCTTGATAGGAAAAACTCTGAAAATTTTTTTTAAAGATAAAGTCACTCTTATCGGTTTTCAAAATTCAATGAGAGATATCAGAGTTGACAGAAAAAAAGAGATATCAAATTTTGATTATTATTTTCAATGGGATCATTTCATGAATAAGAAATCTTTAAAAAATTGTAAATTAGTTAATTTCGGATCCTTGAAATCTCATATTGTCTTAGAAAAATATAAAAAATGGAGTCTAATTAATAAAGATTACTCAAAAGTAAAAAATATTATATTAATTTCTTCTTTTGGGCCATTAAACCTCAACTTAGAGAAGAGATATTTTAACGGTTTGTCCAAAGATGAAAAAATAAAAAAAGCAGAAAAATTATACAAAGATTTCATTTCAAAAAAAATTCATATCAAATTTCATGACTTACAAGCACTTGAATTTTTTCTTTTATGCAATGATTTAAATAAAATATTAGGAAGATTAAATTTAAAGTTAATTATTTTATCAAGGTATGAGAAAAGTAAAATTAATATTATGGAAAAAAGCATATTAAGATTCAATGCTGAAAATAAGTTTTATAAATTTTTTTTTAAAAACTTTTTAAAAATTCACGATAATTTTTATTTAAGATTAATAAAAATGATGAAACATAAAAAGGATAGTTTAGTTTTAACTAATGTTTCCAGTTTAGGTAAAGAATTATTAGGTATGAATTTTAAGGTGCTATTTTATAGTTTTATCACATTTAGAATGCAAAAAGATTATTATGACAAAAGTTCAAATTTTTGCTGTTTACAAAAAGATAAAGATGAACTTTTAAAAAAAATTAATTCATTAAAAAAATTAAATTTGAATCAAGTAACAAAAAAAAAAAAACTTACAAAAAAAAGTTTTCTTTCATTTGACCCTAATATTAAAAAATTTAAATACTTTTTAAGTTTATCAGGATTAAAAGTTAAGAAGAATTTAGACTTTAAAAAAATTTAACAACATGCCACTTGATAAAAAAATGATTAAAAAAAACTGTTTGTCTTATAAAAAAACTTACAGATGTTTTTAAAAAATTTAAAATTCTGAAGAAAAAAATAATTTTTATTGAAAAAGGTGATAAATTAGTTGGAACAATTACTGATGGCGACATTAGAAAGATACATTTTTCGAATAAAAATAAAAATTTGTCAGTTTTAAAAGTAATGAATGCTAAACCTCAATTTTTACTTAGAGGTTTTAAAAAGACAAAATTAAATAAGATAAGTTATAAAATTAGATACCTGCCGATTTTAAGTAATAGACGGAAAATTGTGAATATTTTAGATTTAGATGTTCACAGAAACTTAAAGTATGAGAATCATATTATTATTTTTGCTGGTGGTGAGGGAAAAAGGTTGAGACCTTTCACAAAAAATATTCCTAAACCAATGTTAGTAATAAAGAATAAACCAAATTTAGAAATATTGATTAAGAAAATATATAATCAGGGTTTTAAAAATATAAACTTAAGTTTACATTACAAACACAATTATATAGTAGATAAATTAGGAAAAGACAAAAAATTTTCTAATGTAAAATTTAATATCGAAAGAAAGCCTTTAGGTACCGCTGGTGGATTATCACAAATCGAATTTAATAATAATCTTCCAATAATTGCAATTAATGCAGATTTAATAACAAACTTAGATTTAAGTAATTTAATTCATTATCACAAATCGATAAAATCTGATTTTACTATTAGTGTGAAAAAAAGGCTTTTTAAAGTACCTTTCGCAACGGTCGAAATTAAAAATGAAAAAATTACCTCAATACAAGAAAAACCCTCCAAAGACCTTTTTTTTAATGCCGGTATTTACGTTATTGATCAAAAAATTTTAAAATTATTAAGAATTAACAAAAGGATAGATATGCCGGACTTGATCCAAAAAGCTATAAAAAAGGAATATAAAATAAATGGATTTTATATGTATGAAGATTGGTTAGATTTTGGAACTAAAGAAACCTTTCTTAAATTAAGGAAAAAATGAATATAAAATCTTTAGAAAAAAAATTATTTTCAAGAAAAGAAAAATTTAAAATTTCAGAAAATCAATTTTTTGAACTAAAAACAAATTTCTATCTATCCAACATATTAATAATTGGTGCAGCTGGTTCTATCGGTAAATCATTTGTTTTAAATCTTAATAAAATTAAATTTAAAAAATTAATTATGGTAGATAACAACGAGACAGGATTAGCTGATCTTAATAGAGATATAAACTTAATCTATTCAAAAAGAGTAATAAATAAAATTCAGTACATTTGTGAAGATATTAATAATTTAAAACTACATGATTTAATTAAAGAAAACAAAATTACTCACTATTTAAATTTTTCAGCTTTAAAACATGTTAGGTCCGAAGAAAATTTTATTTCAACGCTTAATATGTTTAAAACCAACTCATTTTCACCTTTTAAATTGGGAAAAATTAAAAATTTAAAATCATTAAAGCAAATATTCTTTATTTCAACAGACAAAGCCGCTAGCCCAAGCAGCTTAATGGGGTGTAGTAAAAAAATTATGGAAAATAATCTAAATAATTTCAAGAAAAAAAATAAGAAAATTGTAGTTTCAACAATAAGATTTGCAAATGTTTGTTTTTCAAATGGAAGTTTGCTTCAAAATATTTTTGACAAAGTTCAAAGAAATGAACCGTTTGGCTGCCCCTCTGGTATTAAAAGATATTTTATAACTCACAAAGAATCTACTAATTTATGTTTTAAAGCTTTGCTTAAAGAATCCGATAATCATATTGTTTTACCTACTTACAAAAGTCTCGGTAGCTCAATTAGTTTTATGGAATTGGCAGAAAAAATAGTAAAAATAATGAAAAAGAAACCAGTCTTTTCTAAAAATATAAAAAATGTAAAAAAAAATGAACAATTAATTATTGTTAATAAAAATACTATAAGAGGACAGAAGCAGGACGAAATTTTATACGAACCTCAAGAAAAAATAAATTTTTTTAAAAATGATAAAGAATTGATAAAAGTTAAATTTTATGAAAATAAAAAAATAAAATCTATTGAGAAAAAAATTTTAAACTCAATAAATTTAAATCAAATAAAAAATTTATGTTCTAAAGTATTTCTAAATTTTGGTAACAAAAAAATAAAAACAATTTTAGTTAAAAATATTATTTAAGTGAAAAAAAAAACGTTCTAGTCACCGGAAGTGAGGGATTTATCGGCAATACTCTTTGTAAATATTTTAAAAAAAAAAAAATTAAATTTAGAAAAATCAAAATTAAAGAAATAAACAAAAAGCATAAGGAAATAACGCATTTATTACATTTACAATTTTTTATCTCAAAGGACGGGAAAAAAAATTTTCAACAAAAAAATGTAGCAGTGATTAAAAAAATTTTAAAAAAATGTGTCAAAGAGAATATTAAGTTAATTTTCTTTAGCTCCTCAGGAGTAAACTTAGGAAATAATGATTATACAAATTCAAAAAAAAAATGTGAGAATGAAATAATAAAATTTAATAAAAAATATGGCCTAAAATTTATAATATTAAGAATATTTAACGTTTATTCCTTTAATTTAAAAAGTAGAGGTGTAATTCCAGATCTAATAAAAAGAATAAACAAGAATAATAAGATCACATTAAAATTTCCAGATAATACAAGAGACTTTATTTATATTTCTGATGTATTAAAATTTGTCACGAAATCGCTAAATTTGAACCAGTCAACTTACTTACAGGTTGGAACAGGAAAAGCTACAAAAATATATTCATTAGCAAAAAAAATAAAATCACTATTTAGCTCAAATTGTAAAATCATTAGATCAAAACAAAAAAAAAGTAAATCTAATTCATTTTCAAAGGCTGATTTAAATTTAAACGAAAATTTTTTTAGCTGGAGACCATTAATTGACCTTGATCGCGGTATCAAATTAATAAAAAAACAGTATCAAAATTAATGAAAAATTTTGGAATAATTATTGAAGCTAGAATTGGTTCATCAAGGTTACCTAATAAAATTTTAAAAAAAATAGGAAGAATAAGTATTTTAGAATTCTTAATTAGAAGAGTCAAAAAACAAAACAAAATTGATAAAATTATTCTCGCAACTACTAAAAAAAAAGAGGATTACAAATTAGTTAAAATTGCAAAAAAAAAAAACATTGGATGGTTTCAAGGTAGTGAGAATGACTTAATAAAAAGAGTTATAGACGCATCAAAAAAAAATAACTTAGACAACATAGTCCAAGTTACAGCAGATAATCCTTTTTTTGATTTAAAAATATTTAATTTACTTTTAAAAAAATACAAAACTGGAAATTATAAATTTGTATCAAACTCGATAGATAGCGAATTTCCCATCGGATCTGACATTAGAATATTTAGCCTTAACTCTTTGGTAAAGTATTCAAAATATGTGAAAGGAGAGGCTAGACAACATACCTGTTATTATTTTTTAAAAAATAAAAAAAAGATTAAATCCTTTACTTTGAAAGCAAGTAAAAATTATAAAAAACCAAATTACAGATTGACTATTGATTATCCAAGAGATTTACAACTCATAAAAAAAATAATTTCAAATTTAGGTAGTAATTATTATGGACTTGATAAGATTATAAAATTTCTAGACAAAAATAAAAAATTAGCAATGATTAATTCAAATCTACCTACCACTCTCAAGATACCAAAATATAAAAAATGAAAAAAAAAATTTTAATTTTTTCTGCATATTCAAAAAAAAATGGAATTGGCCACTCTATTAGAAGCGAAAGATTATATAAAATATTAAAAAAAAAATATGATTGTAAGTTATATATAAATAAAAAAGATAATTTTATAAATAAAATTATTAGAGATCAAAAAAAAAGGACAATCATAATTTGTGATTTTAAGAAATATAAAAAGAATATTGTCATTAATAACAAAATGTTCTTTTATATATTATTTGATCAAAGCACTATAAAAGCTCAGAATTTAATATCTATTAATCCTTTAAATTTAGAAACAAAAAAAATATTTAATGGACCAAAATGGTTTATCTTTCCAAAAAATTTTTCTAAAAGGAAAATGCCTAAAAAATTTAAAAAAAAAATTTAATATTTTTATTTCTCAAGGCGGAACTGACGCAAATAACAATCTAAGAAAAATTGTTAATAATTTAAATGTTGAGGACGAGAAGATCAACAAAGTTTTTGTAAAAATTCCAAAATTAAATTATATAAATTTCTACCATAAAAAAATTATTTATATAAAAAAAATGAATAACTTATTTAAAATTTTAGATAAGATAGACGTAGCTATCAGTGGTTGTGGAAATTTCTCTTATGAAATAAATTACTTTAAGATACCAACTGTATATATTTCAAATGAAAAAGATGAGATTATTAGGGGAAAAAAATATCAAGAATCTGGTTTAGGAAAATTTTTTAAAATTAATCAAGTGAGTAAAGCAATAAACGAACTAAATATTTTAATGAATAATAAAAACTATTATAATAGAATGATCGTCAAAAGATCAAAAATATTTAAAAAAGATAATACATCAAATGTATATAAATTAATAAGAGCTATATTTAATAAGAATGTTTTTTAAAAATCTTGTAAAACCATACATAATCGCAGAGGTGGGCGTTAATCACGAAAATAGTTTAGATTTAGCAGAGAAAATTATTAGGCAGGCTAAATTAGGTAATTCTAGTGCAGTAAAATTTCAAACTTATAAAACCGAAAAAATTGCTTGTAAAAATAGTCCTTATTATTGGGACCTAAAGAAAGTAAAAGAAAAAAGCCAATTTAAGCTTTTCAAGAAATATGATAAATTTAATGAAAGTCATTATAAGAAATTAAAAAAGATTTGTGATTATTATTCCCTAGACTTTCTTTCCACTCCTTTCGATCTTGATGCTGTAAAATTTTTAAAAAAGTTAGTTCCTTTTTTCAAAATTGCATCTGCTGATGTAACGAATATTCCATTAATTGAGCAAATTTGTAAAACAAAAAAACCTGTCTTAATGTCTACTGGAGCTTGCAATTTAAATGAAGTAAAATTTGTTGATGACTTCATCAAAAAAAAATTCCCTAAAACAGATCTAGCCTTGATGCACTGTATTTTAAGTTATCCAACTAGATATTCGGATGCAAATTTAAATATTATAAAAGTTTTAAAAAAGAAATTTCCACATAGGGTTATTGGTTATTCTGATCATACTCTGCCAGATAAAAATTCTAGAGTAATTACAGAAGCTTATGCACTAGGAGCAGAAATAATTGAAAAACATTTTACGCTTGATGAACTTAAAGGAAAAAAAAACAATGATCATTTTCATTCTATGGATTATTACGATCTTTTAAAATTTTGGAAAAACTTGAGTAGCCCTGAAAAAACTTCAAAAAAATTTAAAAAACTTATAATGGGAAAAAAAATTGGTAGAAAAGTTTTAAATTGTGAAAAAATTTCAAGAAAAAATGCTAGACGCAGCTTAGTGACAAAAAAAAATTTAAAACAAGGCTCAATTATAAAAAATAATGACATTATTTGTAAAAGACCGGGAACAGGAATAAGCCCTATAGATATAAGAAAAATTGTTGGCAGGAGAATTACAATAAATTTACCTGAAGATCATATTATAAATTACTCAGATCTTGATTAATTAAAATGAAACAAAAAAGCTATAGTGTTTCTTTCATAGCAAACTTAAATAATAAGTTCCCCAAAAAAAATGACTTATTGGCTGGGGAGTGGTGCTTAGATAGAATTATAACTAAAAAAAATTTTTTTAAAAAAAAGAATGTAAATATATCAAGTAGAGAAAATAATAGAAATATTTATAAAGAAGCGAAACTATGTGATAAATATTATGATCGATTATTATTAGATATTATTTCACATTTCGAAAAAATTCATTCTTTTGGTTGGTCTAAAAGGTCGTGGGAAATTTTTTTGGGTCCTTGGTTAAATCGTTATGTTTCAGTAATATATGATCGATACCATACCATAAGTTATATTCTCCAAAAATATAAGGTCAATGAAGTAAAATTAATTAAAGATGAGAAATATAACCTCGTAGAACAAAATTTATTAAATTTTAGAATAATATCTCAAGATGATAAATGGAATCTAAAATTATTCTCAAAAATATATCTCAAATTTTTTGACACAAAAGAGGTTAAAAAAAAATACCTTAAAATTAAGTTTAAAAAATTTACTTTTGGTTATGAACCAGTAAAAAAACTTAATCCTTTGATGTTAAAAATAAATCAATTTTTTAATTCAATAATAAAAAAATATAAGACTTTATTTAATTTAGTTTTTTATAAAACTTCCATTAATAACAAAATCGCTATTTTATTTTTAATGGTCAAAAGAAAAAAATTTTTACTACCATACCAATTTGGCCACAAGATACCAAATTTAAAATATGTCTCAAAAAAAAGAACTGAAAAAATTAGTTCTAAATTTAAATTAAGTAAATTTGAAATAGTTTTAAGAAAATTATTATTTGAGCTTATTCCTTTTTATTATTTAGAATCCATTGATAATTTGATCTATTTAAGAAAAAAATTAATTTTACCTCCTGATACTAACTGCAATATCTTTACATCCAATTCTCTATGGTTAGATGGAATTTTTAAATTTTGGTTAGCTGATGTAATTTCGAAACAAACTAAGCTTAATTGTTTTCAACATGGATGTAATTATGGTTCTACAAAATATGCTTACTGCGAGAAAACAGAAGTTAAATTAAGCGATAGGTTTTTTTCTTGGGGTTGGTCTGAAAATAATAAAAAGATAAAAAAATTTTATGCTACAAAAACTTTGTTTAAAAATGAATTTAGTTTAAATAGAAACAATAAAATTTTAGTAGTCTTAAGCAATTGCCACAATTACACTTCTTATCATAATACTGGAACATTTTCTTCTAAACGATCATTGATCTATTTTGATTTAATTAAAAAAATTTGTCAATTTTCAAAAAGAAAAAGTAATATTTTCTTTAGATTGCCCCCAAATGATAAAATAAGTTTTAATCTTGAAAAAAAACTAATTAACATTTATGGAAATTTAAATTTTGAAAAAAAAGAAAATGATTTTATAAATTCTTGCAAAAAATATGAATTAATTTTACATACACAAGATAGCACAGGTTTTTTAGAAACTATGACGCTAAATAAACCCTCAATGATAATTTTAAGTAGTGAAATTTATAAAAAAAATTTTAGGGAAGATGCAGAAAAATATTATAAAAAGTTAGAAAAAGTTAATATAGCATTTTCCTCTTTTGAGAAATATTATAAATTTATATCAAACAAAAGCTTTAATACTTACGATTGGTGGAATAATAAAAAAACTCGAAGAACAAGATATTTATTTTGTGAAAGATTTTGTAAAAAAACTAAATATCCTCTAGAGGCAATAAACAAAATAATTAAATGAAAGAAAAATTTATAAAATTCATAAACCTTTTTTTAAAACTTTTTTTTAATATTTCTATAATTAGATTCAATCAACATTACAACGGGATAATACTTTATAAAAATCATAAAAAAAAAGTATATATTAAAAGATCATTTTCAAAATCTGGAACTAAGTTAATTGATAATGAAATTAAAGGTTACAAATGGTATTTAAGATGTATCAAAAAAATGAATTATTTAAATTACAACAAAAACTCCGTCCTACCAAAAATTGCTGTTAATCAATTTTATGGAATCAAGGCCCCATTTAAAGATAATATTATAAAGAATTCTGACTTTTTTATTTCTTCATTAAAGCATTATAAAAAAATTTGGAATAATTCAAAAATGGCACCAGCACATGGGGATTTTACTTTTGATAATTTAATTTTCAATAAAAAAAAAAAGACTACAAGAATTATTGATTGGGAAAATTTTAAAGAAAATAGAGAGGTTTGGGGTTTTGATATAAGCTATTTGCTTCTATCTATACTTATCTTACCTAATATTAAAAAAAAAAAATACCAGATTTAGAGAAAAAGAGATTTATTAATCTTTGGAAAATAACGAAAAAAAATATTTTATGTAAGGAACTTAAAAGTAATCCAATGAAATTTTTTGAAAAAAAATTTAAGATTGATCCATACTGGAAAAAATTAGCTATTAGTTATCCTAGAAAATATTTTTTACCTAGAATTAACTTATCATTAAGAGAGGAAATAATTAAAATTTTTTAGATTTATGAAAGCTGTAATTTTATGTGGAGGGTTTGGTACCAGATTTTTAGAGAAAACTCGAAAAATTCCTAAATCAATGATAAAGGTAAATAATAAACCAATATTAGAGCACATTATAAAACTTTACCTTGATCAAGGTGCAACTAAAATTTTACTTTTACTAGGTTACAAAGGTAACATTATTAAAAAATTTTTCAAAAAGTCAAAATATAAAAATAAAATAATCTTTGTAGATACTGGGATAAACACCTTAACAGCTGAGAGAATACTTAAAG
>MDTB01048286.1_pt1 | contig 23869 bp, 28 predicted proteins | sample 811161 | NCBI WGS metagenome assembly MDTB01 (sample SAMN05326650, study PRJNA326480) | marine metagenome | isolation source: seawater | place: Mediterranean Sea | collected 2009
AATCCTTTCATTGAAAAAATTACAAGCATTGCTCTTCTTTTATTGTTAGCAATAACATCACACGAAATTGCTCATGGTTATATTGGGAATTTATTTGTTGACAGTACTGCAAGGAAAATGGGTAGACTTACTCTAAACCCCATCCCACTCATTGACTTTATTGGAACATTAATAATACCAGTTGGGATATTTATAATCACCAAGAGTGCCTTTTGTTTTGGCTATGCTAAACCAATACCTGTTAATTTTATGCGTTTATACAAACCAAAACTGCATATAATTTATGTCGTACTTGCCGGTCCAGTTGCAAATTTAATTCAAGCTGTTATTTGGTCATTGATTTTAGCAAGTATCGATTTTTTTCCTAAGGTTGAGTCGTCTTTACTATTAGAGATATGCAAGTTCGGTATTTTCATTAATATTATTTTGTTTGTTGTAAATTTATTTCTTATTCCACCATTAGATGGAGGTAAAGTTTTATCAGGATTTTTACCCACTAATGCTTATAAAGCATTTTCAAAAATTGAACCCTTTGGTTTATTTATAGTTCTTTTATTAATGCTACTCGAAATATTTACTGAATTTTGGATAAAACCATTAATGGAGTTAACCTTTATTTTTTTAGATTTAATAAAATATCCATTTACAAATTTTATAAATTAAAACTACCATGCATGACATTTCTATTATCGGCGGTGGAATTTCTGGACTTTCTGCTGCAATCGCACTGAAAAAATACCCCCTGGGGATAAAAATTTTCGAAAAAAATAATGTATTTTCAACTTCTGGAGCAGGAATTCAACTTGGACCTAACGGCACCAGAGTCCTTTCTTCCTTAGGTCTCTTAGAAGAGGTATTAAAAATTTCGGCACAACCAGAACGACTTCTAGCCTATGATATTGATTCCAACAAAAATTTATGTGGTATGAAGTTAGGATTAAATTCAATAAAAAAATATGGCTTCCCATATCTCACTGTTCTTAGATCTGATCTCCACAATGTGCTTGAAAAAAGTTTAGTAGGAATAGACAATATCGAATTAATTAAAGGCTTTAAAATAAAAAGCATACAAGCATTTGAAAATAAAGTTTCTGTCGTTGATAATTATGGAAAAACATATCAGTCCAGTGGCTTGATAGCTTGTGATGGAATTCATAGTCAAATCAAAAAAATTCATTTTAAAAAAAAATCAGTTCATTCAAATGAATCGACAGCTTATAGAACTCTAATCAAAAATGATTGTGAGAGAACCAAAAAACACTCAAAAGATATAAAAATATGGTTTGGAAAATCTTTTCATGCAATTACGTATCCAGTTGGGGTTAATAAAGATATAAATGTTGTTGTAGTTACAAAACAAACTTGTAATCAAAGTTATGGTTGGTCAAACCCTTGTCATTTAAATGAATTTTTTTCTTTTTTTTTGCCTTACCCAGATGTAGAAATAACCAAATTAATAAAAAAGAATTTGAAGTGGTTCAAGTGGCCAATATATAAGTGTGAACCAATCAAAACGACAAGTGAAATGACTAAGAATTCAATTATTCTATTAGGTGATGCTGCACATTATATGAAGCCACATTTAGCCCAAGGGGCATGTATGGCTCTTGAAGACAGCAATCAACTAAAATATTGTTTAAAAAAAAAGGATTTTAGTCAGCAGATTAAATGGAATCAAATCTTTAGTATGATTTCTGATCAAAGATTAAAAAGAATAACTAAAGTGCAAAAAAAATCTATTCAAAACGGGTTCATTTTTCAATGTGGTGGAATCGTTAGAGTCTTGAGAAATTTTATTTTGATAATTTTCGGACGTTTGATAATAGATCAGAAATGGTTATTTAAAGATTTATTATGAGTCATATTTTATATATCTAAATCGTGGGTCATCAGGAGTTCCCTCCAATGTAGTAATTGGCTCAGGCTTCCATTGAATAATCTTTTCAAACTCTGCTGCCAAGGAAAAGTCTTTTTCAGTGATTCCTTTGGCTGCATGATTTTGTAATTTGACAATTACAAACGCATAAGAAACAGTGAGGTCGGGGTGGTGCCATGCAGCCTCTGCAATGTGTCCTATTGTATTGACAACCATTAATGTAGACTTCCATCCGGAGGTTTTGTATTTTCTCCTTATCCATCCTGATTCATAAAACCAATAAGGTAAATCTTTATTTAGTTTTTCTTGAATTTCAAGTTCGGTAAATGTTTTCTCTTTGCTTTCCATGAGTTACTCCACAGGTTAATCTTTAGGTTAATTAATTTATAAAAAAAAAACAATGGAAAATAAAATTTTTATTGGTATAGGAAGTAATCTAGGAGACTCTCTTGAAACTATTAAAAAAACTATAGAAGTTTTGAAAGCTGAAAAATCTATTGATTTTATATCTACTTCGAGCATTTATTTAACCAAAGCCATTGGGTATGAAAATCAACCAGATTTCATGAATGCAGTTTTTTTTGTCAAAAGTAATATAACGCCTCTAACCTTATTAAAAAAACTCTTAACTATTGAGGATCAATTTGGAAGAGTAAGAACGTTCAAAAATGCTCCCAGATGCATTGACTTGGACTTATTGATCTATGGAAACTTTCAAATTAAAATTCAAGGCCCAACACCTCTTACTCTTCCTCACCCAGAAATTCATAAAAGGGCATTTGTTTTAAAACCATTAGTTGAGATTAACCCGAATTGTGAAATTCCTGGTCTAGGTAGAGCAAAAAACTATCTTAAAGCTTGTAAAAAACAGGAAATTAGCCGTTTAAATGTTAAATTAAATATTTAACTTGTTTCTCTAGTATAACCACTCGCCTTTTCCTCCAAAAGCAAGATCTCCAACAACTCTAGAAAATCTCCTTTTTGAAATTTCCTTAAAATAGTTGTTATAGTTTTTAATATCTGAAGAAATTATTCCCCAATATGAATCAAAATTATAGTTCGATTCAACAAAGGTACTCGGTATTTCAGGCTTGATACTTGAAAAAATTATTGTTCCACGTTTCATACCGAAACCACAGAGTCCGTTAGCTTTTCCCGCTAGAACGATTGTTCCAGCAACCATTCTTGAGGCTAAAAATCTCCCTGCGTCACCCAAAATAATTACTAATCCTCTTCTCATGTAATTACCAAAGTTTTTACCCACATTTCCATCAATCAAAAGAACTCCTCCCGAAACTCCTTCCAAATTTCCTGGAAGTGCAGATGCTCCATAATCTCCAACATTTTTAAGGACCTTTAAAATTCCTCCATTCATTCCACAGGCTGTATGTACTCCTGTTGAACCTTTAACTTCAATATAACCGCCCGAAAATAAAAAACCAAGACAATCTCCAACATCTCCATCGACAAATATTTTGCCTTCTGACATATTTGAACCAATATAATCAGCCTTTTTTAAATTCCCCTCAAAAATTAAAGACGGTCCAGATATATTCATTTTTTTGCTATCAGATAAACTAATTGGATATTCAAGTTTTTGTCTAATAATCCTAAAACATTCACCTAAGTTTACTTTTGAATTTCCATCAAAAATGGATAATTTTGCAATCTGAAATTCTGTAAGTCCAACCAAATTTTGCGGAATAATATGGGATAAATCCAGTCGAGAATTTGGTTCTTTTTTTAAGCTTAAAATCCAACCTAAATTTGCATTCAACTATCAAATCTCCTTGAATATTTTTTCTAGATGAAAGTGATACTGTCCTAATTTTCCACCGTAGTTTCCTGCAGAAATTCGAATTAGTCCGGATGAACTACCCAAGTCAAGCATGGCTTTCATGGATTCTTTCATAGCAGTAAAGACATCTCTTTCATTAACACCATCTATGACAATTTCCATTACGCTTGTAATTTCTGAGGAAAGTTGAGAGCCTTGAATTATATTTCTTAATGATGGGCAAAATTTTTCATTAGTTGACGCTGTAAGAGATTTATATTTACTACCTACTTTAGAACCCGATCTAACCACACCACCCGGAAAAGGCGTAATCACATTTGGAATATTTTTAATAGAGGCAACTCCTACTTCTGCAACTTTAAGGGCTGACCGAGTATCCCTTGCTAAAATCAAAAGGTTTCCACCTCCAACTCCTTTCTTTAACCTAGTGCTTTCCTCTCCCAAAAACTCTCCATCCATTGTTGGTACTCTCCAAAATCTCCTGTTATCTATTACTTTTGAGATTTGCCAACCGTCTCCAAAAAATCTTAAATTTTTGGATAAATTTATTGGTTCTCCGTCTTGAAAACCATTAAAAATTGATGTTGTAGGGCACGTTAAAACGCACTGACCTACTCTGTTTTCTAGTTGCTTTGCAAGCTCTGTACCAGAAATAGAGAAAAGAAGAACTGAAACCCCGGGTCGATTATCAGGTGTTAAGTGAGGATCTAATATTGATTCTATTGAGGCTTCGCAACCACAAGCAATTACTGAGGTTGCAAATCCTGTCATTGATACAGCTGAATTTAATGCCCATTTGTGATTCTCTGCAGTAATAATTACCCGAACAACTTTCATGGGAAAAGCTTCCGCAAAAGTGTCATCAATTTTTACACCATTATATTCGAAAGAGTTCATTTTTTTGATTTAGTTAGGAAGGGTAACTAAAATTTTTCCATTATTTGCACAAATCTTTAACTCATCATTTCCAATTTCAGAATTAGCAAAACTTGATGTAATATTTTTTTCATAAAAATTTGAGATGTATTTTTTTACATTAGAATCATAATCGGTTTTAACAAAATGAATTCCACCAACAGGCGCACTAACAATCTCACCATTTTTACATACCAACTCTCCACCTTTAAAAACATATTTTGGATTTTTAAACATTTCTTCGTAATTACTATTTTTAGAATAAATAGCGATATCAGCACAGGATCCGGCTCTGAGGTTCCCATAATCAGATAACCCCAAAAGTTTTGCTGGTGCAGATCGAGTCAGTATTGCAATTTCATATAATGAAAGTTCTTTTTTTATATCCTTCAAAACAGTATGTGTTAATACTTCAGGATGTAAGTTGTTTAACTGTTCATCACGAAAAGATTTATCAGATAAAAGTCTGATTAAATGGGGATAGCTAGTAAAAGGGCCTCCGTTGGGGTGATCTGTTGTCAAGACAACTCTCCAAGGATCATCCATAAGTAAAAATATCTCTAAACCAATTGCCCATTGCAAAGCATTGACAAAACTTTCCTCTTTGTATTTGAAAGGAACCACTCCACAACCCGCATCACACTCAATGTCTCCAGCAACCCATTTTTTGGGGTTAGCATAATTACTGTTAGCATGTTGTTTCATAGTATCGCCAGATGCGGTAACCGTTTGTCCAAAAATTATCTGACCGACGTCAATGCTTATGTTGGGACGTGCTTTTAGTTTTTCCACTAAAACTCTTGCAGCTGAAGAAAATTTTTTATCCCCTTCATTTCCATAGGTATGAAATTGAACATGAGTTAAATGTCCAGGTAAACCATCAAGTGCATCAATAGTTTCCAATGTTGATTTGATATTTCCAGGAACACCAAGGTTGCTGGCATGAATATGTAAGGGATGAGGAACTCCCAAATCAGATAAACACAATGCAAGCTCTTTAACTATTTGACGTGGGCTAATCTGCCAATGATCATGGTTTTGATCGACATCGAGACTTCTTTGATTAAATTTAAAGGCAGAAATACCTCCAGGGTTTACAATTTTCACCCCCATGGATTTACTTGCGAACATTGCCCAACCAACATAGTCTTTAATCATTTCATGACCTTTTTTTTGGGCTAACATCTCAAGAAATAACTCATCATTTCCCAACATTACATATGCTCCGTGATCTAATATTGGAGTATCTCCCATTTCCATGTGTGTTTGACGTGCGTTTGCAAAAATCATTGCTGGTTCAAATGCTGCAGTATATCCCATCTGCGTATACCTATATCCAGTCTGATGAGTACCCGGATTACAGCAGCCGGATGACAAAATTTCAAGAGAATTATTATCACTGAGATTCAAAAAATGATTTTCAGGTAAAAGCATTCTTGAAATATTGGTTTTGCCTCCCCCAATGTGAGTGTGCATGTCAATACCACCAGCCATTACAATCATATCTGTACAGTCTATATTTTCGAACTTATCAACAGAGTCAAATTTTTCAACTATCAAACCATCTTTAACAAGCAAATCTTGCTTGATGGCATTTATTTTTTGGGCTGGGTCAATGATTAATCCGTTTTTAATTCTGTAATTCATAGTTTTAGTTTTAGTATCAAATTAGGAAAGTTAATATTATTCATTTTTTTTATAAAAAATTAGATATAACCTTTTGTAAACTTGGAAGAGAACTATTAATAATTTTTTTTAATGGAACAGTTACAACTCCATCACATCGAATCATATGACCATCTACGTCAACTCCAGGAGTTGCTACTGGTATAAAGATACAGTTATCAATTTTTTTCTCGAGTAACTTTTCAGATATTTTATAGTGACCAAAAATTAATAATGGACATTTTAAACCTATAAGATAATCAGGTAGTTTATAACTAAAACAAGACACCCAAATTACAAGATCGGATACATTTTGGCTGATTACTTTTCTTGTGGAAAAAATATTCGAGTCATGCCGTAAACCTCTAGTTGTAAAAGAGGATCTCAAAGGTAACCCTGTCATCCAAGTCATAACTGACTGCATAGAAATTCCACCTTCATCACCCATTAGAGTAAGAATACCACCTCTAGTTTTTTTATTAATGTCTCTAATTATTTCTAAGAGAATATCAGCAATTGCATCAGCGTCGTTAATATAACAAGATGGGTCCCAAACTAAAACAACATAAGAAGAGATTGATAAATTATAGGAAAATTCTTTGTTATAACTACTTGGTACTATGAGATTATTATTCTTTTGGTAGGCACTTAAATTTCGCAAGGAATTAATAAGTTCATCAGATGACTCAAAACTATCTCCATAGTTAATAATTTTTTTTTTGTAGGTTTTGGTCGATTCACCAACAATATTTTTATATAGACATAGTTTTCTTTTAAAAGTGTCTTTACCTACAAACACCACCAGATCGGCTCTACTTTTGACCTCTGATAAGGTTGTAAAAAAAAGTCCTTTTGTTTGCAACGACCTTAAAGTCTTGGACATAACCTCCCCATGCTCGTGATCGATTATTGCATTGGTTTTACTGGCTAATTTTACAATGGATCTCGCTCCACTAACATCTACCCCCAACCCACAAAAGATTGGATTTTTACTATTTTTAAACATTAGAGACGCTTTAGAAAAGGCTGAATCAAAATCAACTATTTTCCCAAAAAATAAAGGTTTTTGAGAATTAATAGTACGTTTTGTAAATCCACTTAAACCCTTTTGAGTTTTTGGACATTTGAAAGTTCTATTTTTTAGATCTTCATCTTTAAAACTTCTCATTGAATGTTCTTCGCACAATAATGAGCAGAAGGGACACGACCAAATTGATTCATTCATATTTTAATCATAACCGATTAAGTTTAAGTGGATTGCAGTAGAACACAACCAACCTGTGGCTCCTGCTCTACTTGCTTCTAAAATATCATCTTTATCTCTAATTCCACCAGCTCCGAATATCTTAACCGAAGAATTAATTTTTTTAGTTTTTTTTATCCAAGCTAAATCAGGTCCTTGTGAAGCTCCAACTTTATCTAAATTCATCAAAATTATTTTTTTAGGCCATAATTCTGGATAGTATGAAATTTTTGATGTTCCAAGAAACGTCTTGTTTTTTTTATCCAACGACAAGATAGAGTCAGGGAATAGCCTCAATGACCTCCTTGCAATATCAATAGACAATAGAGACTCAGATGAAAAAACAGGAATAATTTTAGGTCTCTTACTATTTTTAAATTGGTAATTAAGTTGCACTTTATCAAAACTATCACTGGATTTAAATCCGCCATCAAGCCATATTTCAGTGTTAGGAAAATTTCTCGCTATTTGAAAAATTATTTTTTTTTGTAATAATTTACCCTGAATAGCATTAAGATCAGCAATATAAAGAATTCCTGATTGAGTTTTTTTTAGTAAAGCCTCAGAAACTGCAAGCGGGCATGATGAATTAATTAAAGGGGAAAAAATAGGTTGATATTTTTTTCTATTACCTTTAATTGCGTGAACAACTTTTTTATCCAATAAATCAATGACAGGTATTACTTTAGATAAATGACGCATGAAAATTTTACTTTATGAATCTATCTCTGCTAACTATAATAATGTTAAAAAAAATAATGAATCCACTGACTTGACAAGTTTACTTCAAATGGGCTTGTCCATGAGAAATTCTATTGAGACCGATCTAAAAAAAATTAAAAATGTTTCGTTACTAATTGGCAAACATGCCCCAGAAGATACTTTCAAAAGCTATCTTGAAGATATCAAATCAAAGATTGATGTTGCTTGGGTAATTGCTCCAGAATCTAACAATGAATTACTTGAAACGAAAAGAATTTTAAAAGATAAAAGTTGGATAGGGTGTGAAAATAACGCTATAGATTTAAGTTCCAATAAAACTTCAACAAAGGAAAAACTACTTGAATTTAATATACTAAACCCTGACTCAAAATATTATAAGAATTTGTTACTTAATGAATTTATTGTCAAACCCGAAGATGGAGCGGGTTGTGAGAATACCACTAAATATAATTCTATAGACAAAGCATTAGAGGCAAAAACCATACTTGAGTCTGATGGGAAAAGGGTAATTGTTGAAAGATTTATTCCAGGTCAGTCAATGAGCTTCTCAATGCTCTGCTCCCACCAAAAAGCTGAAGTTATTTCAATAAACCGCCAACTGATTAAAATTCATAAAAATGGTAATTTTTTATATCATGGAATTCAGAGAGCAAATAATAAGATTGATAGAGATTTAAAAGTTAAAATTTCCAAAATTGCGGATAAAATAAGATTAGCCATACCAGGTTTAAAAGGATTTGTGGGAGTAGATTTTATAATTGATGATAAGAAAAATATATGTGTAATAGAAATTAATCCCAGAGTTACATGTGCGTATGTTGGACTATCAGATTATTTACAAAGGCCTATTGCTGAGGAGATATTAAAAATATGTCTAGAAAAAAAAATGGTAAGGTGACAAATTTTTATGGATGGGATATTGGCGGTGCTCATATAAAGATTTGTCAAATAAGATCTGTAAACAATAGTGACATTATCCATGCAACACAATTGAAGTGTAAATTATGGGATGGGCTAAAGCATTTAGAGAGAGCTATTAAAAAACTCAAAAATATTTTTTCCTTCACACAAGGAGATTTTCATTTTTTTACAATGTCAGGAGAGATGGTTGATTGCTTTCCAAATAGAAAAGATGGTGTAAAAAAAATTTTAAAAGTTTTAAAAAATAATTTTAGATCTGAAATATATTATTATTCTCAAGATAAGATTTTAAAAAAACCAAAGTTGAGTGATGATTGGCAAGCAATCGCATCCTCTAACTGGCACGCAACAACAAAATTTGTTTCCTCTCATGTTGAGGCAGGAATTCTCATCGATATTGGAAGTACCACTACTGATTTGATACCTATTAATAATTATATGACTGTTACTGAAAAAATTAGCAGCGATGCTTTAAGACTTCAGAGGGGTGAGCTGGTTTATTTAGGGATAACTAGAACACCTGTATCCTCGATTAAGCCCCGTTTTACTTTCAAAAATCGATCTTACAATGTCATGCGTGAGTTATTTGCAAATACCGCAGATGTTTTCCGAATAACCAAAGAACTTTCAAAAGACATGGACTTATACCCAACCTGTGATAATCAAGATAAAACCGTTACATCCAGTGAAAGGAGATTAGCAAGGGTTATAGGTATGGACTGGGAAGAAGCCTCCTCAGAGGAATGGGAATTATTTGCTAAACAAATAAAAAGGTTAATGATAAGAGAACTGGATCAAAATATAAGAAAAATTAAGAAAAAATTATTTTTAAGCTCACAAGTGCCTTTAATTATCACAGGTTCTGGTGCATTTCTTGCAAAACAGTTATGTGAGCAATACAACTACAAGTATTTTTTTTTCCATGAATTAATAAATAAGCAGTTTAAATCAAATGCCTCTCAAATAGACAATATCAACAAATGTGCACCTGCAGTTTCACTAGCTATTATGGCAAAAAATATATGATTACAATTAAAATTGGGGGTAGTCTTTTAAACAACAATAAACTTATTTACTTATTGGAGCTAATTGTTCAATCTAAAAAAAAATGTATTCTTATTCCAGGTGGAGGAATTTTTGCAGATGCTGTCAGAATTGAGCAAAAAAAACTTAAATTTGATAATTTAGTTGCTCATAATTTAAGTATTCTATCTATGTTGAAAATCGGTTACATTTTAAAATCTAAGATTCCACAGCACTGTAAAATAATAAATAATATAAATGAAATGTTCGATCAAAACAAAAAGAACATTGGAATATGGAATCCTGAAAAGGAGATCAGCAATGAAGAAAATCAATTTACAAATTGGGATACAACCTCTGACACAATATCTTTAGATATTTCTAACAGAATTGGCTCACAAATTTTGATAATTTTTAAGTCTTGTGAGGTTCCTGGTGATAAAAAAAAAATTACATCTTTTAAATTAAATACAAAAAAAACAGAAGAATTTTCTAAAAACAATATTCTTGATAAAAGATTCCCATCAGTTTTCTTGAATGCTAAATTCCCTGTTTATGTCTTTTCAATTAACCAATCAGTATTTTTAAAGGAACTTTTATTGAGTTTTTAGAGATTTAATTATTAACTTTATTTTTCTTGAGGATAAATTACCTTTTCGGTTTCCATTACAAACGCCACCTCTGTATCCAGCCCAAAAAGGTCTAATCTGCTTAACGATTTCTGAATTACTTTCATCTAAGGAACCAGCAACTCCATACGGCAAGTTATAAGAATCTAGTTTTTTAAATAATTTCTTTAGTTCAGTAATATTAATTAAATCAAATAAATTATTATTTTCTTTGGATTTTGTATCAATCATAAAACCAAACAAACTGTCTGAAACTTGAGAATCCATAATAAAATCTAATAAATCTGTGTTTAGTCCGTTATCTACCATTAGGACTGGAATCAACTTTGTTATTTTATTTTGTATTTCGATTTGTCTTAGGTGAGTTAATAGATTCTCATAAACTAAAGATAGTTCAGTAAATGCTTTTTTAGTTGAGGGTAACCCTCTTCCATCAAAGCCAATTTTAACTGCATCTAGACCCAAATAAAAATAGGATTCAAAGCTTTTTGTTTTAAAGTTTATTCTTTTTTCTACATTATCTCCATAAGTTGCTGTAATTACTCCATTAAAGCTTATATCACCTAGAGATAAAATAATTCTTTTTATTTCATCGACAGGTAGCTTTCCGAGAGCTCCAATTTTGGGTTCCTTGGCGTCTATAAAATCAGCTCCTGAATGTGAGGCCAAAGCTGCCTCATAATGTGACCTAACACTAACTAGTATTGGAACCCTATCAGAATTTTTGCTTAATTTCATTGTTCAAATTTTTGATTTTTTTTACATGATCATTAATGGTGTCTTCTAACCAAGACCATGCCAATTTTTCTTTTGGTCCAGCAGTTTTTGAGACCGCTATATTAAGATATTCCATTTCTGAAAGTATTTTGTTAATTGGTAGAATGTTAAGTCTACTCACCAAAACGGATGCTTCTACAACAGCAGCTTGTGCTCTGTTGAGTCCCCTAAATTTGTTAAGCTGCCAACTTTCCTCTTCTTTCATTAGTAGCTGGGGACGGAGATCGTCGTCGACAAATCTTTGTAAACTCAAAAAACTGTAGGAAATAGGACTTGCTAGCCTAAATCCTTTATTTTTTTCTATTGCTTTTAACTCGAATTTATTTCTGCCTGTAACACACCCTGCAAAGACCCGGACGTCCGTAGAAATATTTAATATAGCAATTTTTGTGCTAAGAATATTTGAAAGAGTAAGTGAAGGTTTAAACGGTTTTAAAACTATCAATTCACTCTTTTTTGTTATTCCCATTGGGGCAACATGAGGTGTATTGTTCAGATCTACAGTTGTTATGACAACTTCGAAAATCATTTAGTCTTCCTTTTTTTAACTTTTAATGTGTTACCGGGTTGACAGTGTGTCAGCATATCTTCGCTAAGTTTATCGGCAGATACTCCCCAATCTAATCCACGATCCTGAGCGTACCTTTTACCTAATTTCCAAGCAATCTCCGCACGAGCCAACTCGACACCCATGTAAAAAGCATGACTAGCATCATCATTTAATTTTAAATCAGGATAAAATGCAAATGGATCTTTTTCCGTCAATAAACCATCTCTATTAAAAACGTGTAGTCCATCTTCAGAAATCTGGATTCTAAAATTTGGATCTTTGACATTTTCTGATATTTCTTTAATTTCTTCATATGTATCTAAGTAAGGTCTCTTCGCATGTATGGTGAGTAAATCATCACCAAACCCCTTTGGTAGGGCCATATTTTCCCTTGCTGCATACATTACTTTTCTAGCAACATCAATTTCATTGATAGCTCTTCTAGCGTGACCACTTACTTGAGTTGTTAGCACAGCACTCGCTTTAAGCTCAGAACAAATCCCAATTAAGATAGCATTGATTCCGTTGGTATCCGCCTCTGTTAATTCAGAAACATTACCAACACCCACCATAATTTTTATTTCAGGGTAGTTTTTTCTTAATCTCTGGTACCTACATATGGATTCTACGAGACCAAAGGGTATTGGATCCAAAATAGCATCTGCATAAAAGTCTCTGTCAATCTTTAAAAAATACTCAATGGACTCGAACAAAGACTTTTCATTAGAAGGTTCTTTGGGAATTAAAATTGGAGTAGCAGACACCTCATTAACAACCCATAAAGTATCAGGTGTTAAGCTTAATAAATAGTCAGCTCCTGCGTTTGATCCTCTAATTAATTCACTCGGATCAAGAGAGTCTACACTTACAGTAAAACCTTGATTTTTTAGTTCTAAAACTGAATCCTCTAAATGAGGAAATTCGGTTTCTGGCAAGCAACCAATGTCAATGACATTAGCACCATTTTTTTTAAAATTTGCTGCTTTAGCGATAATTTGTTCAACTGATAATTTTGAGGCGTCAACAATTTCTGCAAAAATAGAAATATCGTAGTTTGAAACATTCATTTTAGGACTCTCTTTATTAAAAAAACGAGGAATATCCTTAAGTTCCTCTGGGCCTCTATCAATTGGTAAACCAAGTTCGGTTGATAATTTTTTTAAATCACCTCTGCACCGACCAGGGACCAATATTCGATCATAATCTTGTAACGGATCTTTTAACCTCCTGCGAATCATGTCAGCCGTCATCAAACCTGCAACTTGAAGACCTATTTCCTTTATATCCCAAGAAAAATTAGAAGATTCAAGTTCCAATAGAACCTTTTTCAAAGATTTTTCAGCCAACCGGCCTGTTAAGAAGAGGATTTTTTCCAAGCCAATCCTAAATCTTTTAGACGATCGTTTAGAGCATATTTAAGGTCATCGAGGGATTCTACAACAAGAGTATGGTGAACTTTCTTTAATTTTTCAACATTATCAAATTCCAATTGTCTTGGGTTAAGTTCGACCCATTCTTTTGGTGCCTTCGTAATTACAACTGGAGCTGTATCACAAGCAAACACAATACTTAAAATTCCTAATTTACCTGCTTGAGCAAACATATTTGTAGGTAATGTGTCTGAAAGACCAAAAGCACATTTTGCTACTGTATTACTTGTAGCTGGTGCAATAACAACTGTGTGATAAACATTATCATAAAGCATACCAACAGGAACAGAACTAGCAGTTTTATCTCTAAATACTCTATATTTCTTTTTCAGTGACTGTATATCGACCCCATAAATTGGTAAAACCTCCTCTGCCGCAGCAGAGAGAAATATATCAATGCTGGGAATTCTCGAAGATATTTCCAAGGACTCCATTAAAAAATGACCAGATCCAGTTACAGCCCAAGCAATTCGGGATCTAGCTTGGGTTTTTCCTGCTATACCTCCGGTTGGCTTTGCGGCATCAAGCCATTTTTCTTTTTGAATTTTTTTATTAGACATACTTATAAAAATAGTGTTATTAATTTATAATTCACAGACCTGATCAAACCTTTTCAAATAATGAAAACCAAAGAGAAACCTTTAAGCTATAATTATCTAACGGAATTTAACACCCATGATGACTCCTTAGATATTATTTTTGTGAAAAAACTGAGGGGAAGAACAATAATAGGAATTTGTGAGGATGAACTTCACAAACCACAGGAGATAGTTCTTGATATATGTATAGGTGTGCCGAAAACAAAAGCTTCTATCTCGGACAATATTAACCACACTATCGATTATGATAAGGTTAGAAAAAATATTCTTGAAATCATGAACAATCATAACTTTAAGCTTCTAGAATCATTTGCAGAAGAAATAGCTAATTTATTATTAAATAATTTTGGTGCTTATTGGGTAAAATTAGATGTTGCAAAGCCCAGAAAATATAATGATGTAGACTCAGTAGGAATAAGTATTCAAAGAGAAAGAAACTCACAAAAACAATCTACAAGTTTTCACAAAACTCAATACATTCTTAGAGAAATTGGAGCTGGTCACGTTCCAAGAAAATAAAAACCGGATCTTTTTATTCGGATCCGGTTTTTAAGTTTAATATTTATTTATGATGCAGCAAAAGGGTGTGCTGCAGAGCCTTTTCCAGAAACAACTTCAGCTGCAGAAGGTTGTCCACTTACGGCCCTTTGAATAGCTTCTCTGGTAGCTTGATAGTTATAATCTTGTATTTTTTGATCATCCGCCGCTTCCCAGTGTATGAAAACACCAACACTCACGAAAACATCATCCGCTTCACTGGCTGGGATTGTTCCATCTTCGACACTGTCTGCTACTGCCATTGCTACTGCTCTTTGTGCAGGTCCAAACATCTGAACAGCTTGCTTTGCACCTTTAATGGTGACCTTATTAAACATCACAGTTGCTGGTTTACATAACAAGTTAGGGGCAACAACTGCTAATAAGCTTGTAAATCCATCTTTATTATTAACAAGAGCGTTAGCAAAAGCTGATTCTGCTGTACTACCCCTAGGACCCATAATTAAATCAATATGTGCTACTTCATTCCCGTCTCCAACAAGAGACTCACCAACCATCAAACGGTCTATCTTTGCCATTTTTAATTCTCCATAATTTCTTTAGATTAATAAAATAACCAAGTTAAAGCATACCAAACCCTATTACAACAAAAAGGTGCCATTCTGCATACTTTTTTTTAGAAATATCTCAAATTTGGTATAAAAACGTAAGCAATAAATAAAATACAGACCGTCAAATCAGCACTAGTACCAGGATTAATTTTTCTTTTTTTTAGAGAGTAATCCCAATTTAATAGTTTTTTTTCTGAAGGTAAAATAACATGAGTACTATTTTTTCCTTTATATCCATAGTACAAATTTTTTAAGGATAGAAGATAACCAGCCTCTATTTGTATTTTTTTTGCAGTTTCCAATCCAAACTTTCTTAAAATGTGGGAGTCCTGATACATAAGAAGCCAACTAAAATAGACTTGTAGAACAAATTCATCCAATTTTTCTTTAGAAGATACATTTTCGATAATTTGATTTTTTTCTTTATCATCTATAGTTAAAATTATTTGATGGTCAAAAATGTCCTGAAAAAAATTTGAATACTGTTTTGCAATCAAATCATTTTTTTTGCTTAATCTCATTGCTTCTAACAGAGAAATAACTGGTTCTGATCTCACATCTGCGATATCGTTGTGACCTAATCCTCCAGGATTAGCTCTTCTTATAGCTCTATATACCGATTTTGTATCCTCAATAGAAGTACTTTCTAAAATCTTTTTTAAATTTGTATGAAAATTATTCAGATTGATACTCTTGTTAGTTTTAAATTCATTCAAATTTTTTGGTTGGTTCATTAGTGCATGAGCTATCGGGGCACATAACAAAACTATTCCTAGGTTAGTGTTACAACCAGTAACTTCAAATGTTGCTAACACAGAATCCTCTATTTTTTCTCCTAAAGTTTTATTCGGATCAAATAAAATAGGAGTTACAACCTTTACGCTGTCTATAAACTGAACCCCTTTCATTCCATGACCAGGACTTAGTATTGAAACATTACCTGGCTTCATTACCCTAACATCTAAGGAGCAAGCCTTAAAAAAAGCCTCTTTGAAATGAATAAAATTCGAATCCATTTTAAAAATTTAAGACGAAAAACTCTTCTTTTTAATCAAGAAATCAACGAATTGTGAAGTTATGTTGAAATCTGTCACACTTTGAATACCTCTCCAAGCTGGAATACCGTTTACCTCGATAACCTGGTAGCCTTCATCTACCGAAGAATCCGGAATCAAATCAACACCAGCTATATCAAGACCTAAAACTTTTGCTGCCTTTACAGCAAGTATTTTTAATGTTGAACTAGGGTTACATTTTTCACACTTTGCCCCCAATGCTCTATTATGAATCCAAGTTTTCCCTACCCTTCTCATAGCGGCTAAAGCTTTATTTTTAACAACAATAACTCGATAATCGTGTGAAATAGAATGCTTTTCAAAATCTACAAACTGTTGCAGATAAAAAACATTTCCTTTTGGCTTTAAATTCTCTATGTTGAGGTCAGAGATGTTTTTACTGCTCTCAAATAATTGAAGTCCCTGACCCTGTGAACCAAACAGCGGCTTCATAACTATTTTTTTTTTACAAGCAATTAAATCTGAGATAATTTTTTTTGCCTGCATAGGAGACTCAGTAACCCAAAATTGTGGTGTTGGGATATTGTTTTTTTTGAGTATAAAACTCGCCGTACCCTTATCAACGCTTTTTTCGATTGCCAAAGCCTTATTAATTATAGGTACTCCTTGCATTGACAATAAATGAAGAACTGATAGACGTTTTGTTATTTGTTCTAAACTTCCACCGGAAATACCTCTAACCACCCCTAGTTCAGGTAAGTTTTTTCCAAATCCAGGAATAGTTACAGATGGAGACCCTTTTTTTATTTCAAAAAAGCAATCAGCTAAATCAATGCAACGAGTTTTTACACCTCTTCTGAAAAATTCTTTTTGAAGAGAGCCGGTATGCCAACCTTTTTCATCGGAAAAAATTACCACTTGGTTAGCCATTCAGTTCCTATTTAAGATTTCCATTGTTTAATTAATAAATTTAAGTTCAGACCTCCTGAATGCCATGTTTTTCCAGATTCCAAACTGCTAACCCATACATTTGCTGGAGCAAAAAGCTGTGGATCAATCTTATAGAAATCATAATCATATCTTTTGAATATATTACTAAACGACTCTCCATAATCTTTAGAGTTGTCAGATGGCAGTGCATTAGCTAATTCTTTTGCTTTTTCATCACTCCCTTTTACCCACAAATGAATGGTTCCACCATATAAAATAGCATCATTAGTTCTTCCCATAGCAGTAATGAAATCTTTACCAGGACAAGGTACTGGTGCAGATCCAACACCTTCAATTATATTTTTCAAATCAAAGCCAATTACATGCGCTTTATGAAGCCCAACCTCTAATACTCTACTCACAACTTGAGTTGTTCCAGAGAGACTTTCTGTAGGTGTAAGAATAATAGTTAGATCTTTTGATGAGAGTTTACAGTCCTTAATAATTTTTTCAATTATAAATCTAGGTGGTTGCCTATCAACTTCCATAACCAAAACTCCAGTTTTGTTTTTATCTAGATAATTTATATCTTGAAATAGTTCCTCTCGGCAGGCAAGTGCTCTCGCAGGACCCGAGCCCAGACAAAAAAAAGATTTATCACCTGTTTGTTCTTTAGTAGCAGACAAACTCCAACCAGCATATTGGCTTCCCAGGCAAGAAATAACAGGATGTGCACTTGATACAGATAGCCAAAATGGCCATGCCTTGTTGTGATCAATTGTCCAAGTAATTGAACCCAGACCACCCATACAAATTTCACCTATTTTTAACCCAGCTTTAATACTGCCTGGTGTTTTAATTCCGGCGTCTATTATTTTCACTCCAGAATTGTCATCAAAAACTTTAACTCCAAATTCGGATGATTTATTAACTATCAAGTCAACTAATTTTGAACTTAATTTATTTACACTAATTTTATTTAAGTCACTCATAAATCCTTCCTAATTAAAATTCTTTTGCATAACTTTCAATCAGTGACATTACTCTCATATTTGCCTCAGAAAGAAGAAATTTAACTTTCTTCATGTTACTTGATTCAATCATGATGGAACATACAGGATCTCCAAGATTTATTTTTTTCAAGTTGGGAATATCTCGGCAAAAAGAAAATAATCTTAATTTTTGAATAAACTCCAAAGTTGAATAAAATTTTTTGTGGGAGTAGACAGTCCTTACACCATAGATATTATGGTCAAAAAAATTACTTTTAAAGTAGCTTACTTCTTTTTGAAAATTTGGAATCTTAGTTCGATTGAAAACTTCACAATGCATATTAAGCAGGGAATGACCATATACTTTTTCATAAATTTGCATGGCAGAAGTTGGTCTGGGATTAACTTCTAATATAAAAATTTCTTCATCTTTTAATATGAAATCAATTCCATTAAGACCTACTAGGTCAAACTCTTTTGAAATTTTTTTTATATTTTCAAACATATGATCTTTTATTTTATTTGAGACATCTAAAGGTCCAATAAGCCCAGAGTGTAGAAAAGGAAATCCATTCTCTTTTAAAAATAAATTTTCAGAAAATCCAAAAACTATAATATTAGTTGTATCTACAAGAAAAAATACACTTAATGGCAAACCATTAATTTGCTTTTGTAAATAAACTCCTTGTGTTTTAAAGTTTATAATATTTTTTTTTTAACCCCCAAACCTCCTGTAGTGTGGAAGTTTTTTGCTATCCAACCTTTTGGAATCCTTTTATTATTAACCTCTACTACAGTGCTTGGGTGACTAATATTTAGCTTTCTTAATGCTTTAAAAAAAATACTCGGAGTCCTGACGTTGGTTATTTTTTCCTCTGAAAGTCCATAGTGAGTTAAAAAGCTCTCTGCTTTATTAATTAAACCGCATTTCCCTTCAAAACCACTTGAGTGAACCCATGCAGAGGGTGAGAACTCCCTTACCACATCCTCAAAAACTTTAAGAAACTTATCATCTTCAATAGAATAGTCCGCATTACCAATACTTCTCCATCCAATTGAGTCAGCAACAGTATCACTATCACCAAAAACGTCAAGTGAAAAAACATCAACATAGTTTTTAAGAGACTGAACCAAAATTCGTGCAGAGAGACCGACAACTAAAATCATAGTGATTTGAAACCTTTAACTTTTTCTATTTTTGCCCCAACATTAGAGGCTTGAGAAACTGCAAGCTTCAATGAATCATTAATCAACCCCCCTTTCTTCAACTGTTTTATGGCGGTGGATAATAAACTCTCGTTTTCAAAAAAAACAAACCCTGTTGGACCCCAGGACGACTGACCAACTGCGACATTGTATCTTGTTTCCAACCAATCAATAATCTCTTTTACTTGCAAACTTAAATAAGCAGATCCACCTTGTGCCGTAGAAAAATAATTGCCCATGATTTTTTGAATTTGATTTAATCCAATTACAAAAGCTTTAAAATCTTTCTCTATGACTGCAGGTAAGACTCTGAGTAAAATCTCGTGACACAAATGTGATGATAGTTTTTCTTCAAATTCCGGAAGTTGTTTTATAGCCTCTTTTTCTTTATCTCCATGAAGCCCCACTTTAGTTGGATCTAAAATTAATAAGATTTTCCATTTATTTGGAAATTTTTTTTGAACTAATACTGGAGGAGAATAAGTATAATTACCTTTGCCTCCATCAATTAAAAATCCTCCATTTTTAAATGCGCCTATTCCAATACCTGACCTATTTCCTCTACCAATAATTTGAGATAAATTATTGGAGGAAAAAGGGAGATTATTGTGGTAGCAAAAAGATTTAGCTGTTGCTAGCGCTAATTGAGTTCCCGTTCCAAACCCACAGTGTCTTGGTGGAAAAGACTCAAATTTAACAGTCATTCCTCTTTTATGACCAAAGTGATTTTGAAGTGCTGAGATTAAACTTAGAGTCTTGGCCTTTATTTCAGGGGTACAAAACTCACCAACTACTTGGGAGGATATTGAAGGAAAACTCAAAAATTTCAAATCAAAATTTTTGATTGATAACCCCACACTTGCATACCTTCTTCCTAAACAAGCATTAGGATCTAAAAAGCCAAAATGCAAGCGAGAGGGAGCACTAATTAAAATTTTGTCTATAACGAAATATCCCAGTCAGAGTGTCGCAAATAATATTGTTAAATAATAACTTAACTCTACTGAAATTTACTCTTTTTCCTCTTCATCTTCAGGAGGAGGCAACTTTAAACCGTACAATGCGGCTTGCATTTCCAAGGAAGAATCTCCGGCTATCTCAAGCTGCCTACCAAGTTCAGCATCTATTGTTGCCGAGTCAGAAGTGCCAAGCCACTGGGCACGATTATTTCTAATGGATACCAGTTTGGCAATATTACAGAACTTTGAATTGTTTTTGACCCAGTTTTCAGCTTTTTTCATACGTTTTATGGGATCCGAGGTGTTCAAAGCCAAATACCTAAAGTCGGCAACAAGACATTTGTCCAATCCAGATTCAGGATCATCCTCAGGGTAAAAAGTCGAGTTTTGAACGGGTCTTATAGGTTTTCCAAAGTTAAGATCTTCTTCTTCATTTGCATCATTTGTATCAGCGCTTGGGTCTTGAGAAAAAACATGTGTGGATGCTGTAAAGAAAAGAAAAATTATAAAAAACTTTATGAATATACTTTTATTTAACTGATTCATAGGTCAAAAATTCTAAGAAGCTAATTCGAGTTAACTATTTGGCTCAAGGACTATGTTTATCTGATTATCATAACTCCAATAAGCTCCAGTTAACAAATCTACTACACCCGGAATAAGCCCCAAATAAGTGGTTGTGGTAGATTTTGAATTCGCAACAATATTATCCCAACCAAGCTCGTTTGAAAGTGTATTCACAACACCAGTACCACCGGCAACCGCTCCTATAGCTCCTAACCCTGATGGATTACTTACCAACTTTAACATTCTTGGCTGGTATCCCCTCGCAGAACAAACCAGTGTTAATTCCTTGTTAGACCTTTGTGTATAAATGACAGGGTTTGCATTTGTTAGGGCACCAAGTTCTCTGTTATCACGATAGGCCCTGCAAACTGTTGAGGAAGGTTCTAAAGTTACAGAAACTGGCTGAGAAGTCCCCTCGAATACAGTCGCACAGCCAGATAACAGCATAGCAACTCCGCCAAAAAAGAAAAATAAAGATTTGAATTTTGAAATAAATAATTTCATATGAAAATATCCCAATCCGAGAAACAACATAACAATGCCACTTATGATGATCCAAATAGTTTTAGATTTCGAAAAAATAGTTTCCATGTATACATTCCTATACTAAGTTGCAGATTATGTTGTACCACTGGTACAAGGCCAAGTATCTGTTATTAACTTCTTTGTTATCGGACAAAGGATGATTACCTTTAATGTAATAGTCAAAAATAATTGAAAAAAATGTGGATTGTGTTGAAAAATTTTATGTTTTATACTTTAGTATGAACTATGTATGAGCCCAAAAATCAATGAATTCTAAAAACATTATCCTCCTAACTTCAATATTTCTATTTTTGATTGTGTTTATGGAGATATTTTTGTTTGTAACAGGTTCAAAAATACTGCAAAGTGAGGTTATTATCAGTCCAGGAGAACCTTATCCAGATGAAAACACAATCAAAATCTTCGGAGACTATCATGCAAAAGACAGTAAATCTTTAATATGCAAATATTTTAACGGAAGAAAAATTGTTTATAGGGAATTTAGTTATTCAGCAACGAATTCAAAAGGGCTTGATTCCTGCCCGTCTTATTTGAAACCAAGACAATAAATTATAAATGTCAAGTGACTTTAAGCAGTGTCGTCAAAAAGCATTCCTCTGAGTGACTTAACACCCTCGGAGACTCTCATCGCAGCCTCAGGTGGTATTTGACGTATTACATCTCCGCTATCGGGGTTAACAACTGAAATAATATCTTTGTCAAATTCTCTATCAACTGAAAATCTAACAGATCTATTTAACTCTTCCATTCTTTGATTTAGGGTCTGGACTGACTTTTGAAGACGTGCTTCGTACTTTTCTGAATCAAAAATTCTTTTTTGAACAGATTCATCAAGTAGCTTTCTTTCAGCAACTTTAGCTTCCTCTCTGTTAGATGGAGCTCTGGATTCAGAAAAATTTACTGGTGAGTCAGAGAGTTTGTTGGAGTCAGAAAATTTAGTGAGTCTCTCTTGCAAGGGCTTATTACCAAAACTAACACTCTTATCAATCGTTTGGCCGTCACCCTTACTTAATTCCAATGCACGATTTACAGAAACCCTACCTGTGTCGTTGACAGGTTTAGTTTCAACAGGTTCAATGTTTCCACCCCTAGTGATCCCTGATAAAGCATCAACAGCCATATTTTATTGACCTCCAGATTTCATAATAACAGATTTCTAAAATATAAGAAATCTACTCTCTGCAACTCATAACAAAAGCCTGATCCGTTTATGAAAGATCTAACGAAACCTTAAATTATCTCTATTGAGTTGTTTAACAGATGTGCACCCCATGAGTTTCATGTCCCTCTCTAGTTCTTGCCTCAAAAGTTCTAAAGATCTTTCAACGCCTTTCTGGCCTGCAGCAGCGAGAGCATATAAATATAACCTGCCTCCAGAGCAAGCTTTTGCTCCCATGGATAAAGCTTTTAGAATGTGTGAGCCTCTTTGAATACCACCATCACAAATTATATCAATTCGGTCTCCAACAGCATCAACAATTTCTTGTAATTGATCAAATGATGCTCTAGAACCATCCAGCTGTCTACCTCCGTGATTAGATATAATTAAACCAGTGCAACCAATGTCTATTGCTTTTTTTGCGTCTTCAACGCTCATAACTCCTTTTAAAGCGAAATGTCCATTCCACCTTTTACATAAATTTTCAGCATCCTTCCAACTCATTGATTGATCTAACATATTTGAAAAATAATCTCCTATTGAGCTTACCGCACTAGTGCCCTCAGCAACGTATTCTTGAAGATGAGGTAACTCAAACTTTGGTTTTGACAAATAATTTATTCCCCAGCTTGGTTTAAGTGCGAAACTCACCATACCTTTTAAGGTTAATTGTGGGGGTATTTTAAACCCGGTCCTTAAATCTCTCTCTCTGTTTCCCCCCGTAATTGTGTCCACAGTAAGTGCCATTACATCGAAATTCGCTTGTTTAGCCCTATCAATCATGCTTTCGTTCAGACTTCTGTTTTTATGGAAATAGAACTGAAACATTTTAGGGGAACTTGATATTTGGGCTATCTCCTCCACACTAACAGTTGCAAGTGAGGACACTCCGAACATGGTTCCATATTTATCAGCTGCTTTTGCAACAGCTCTTTCTCCATCAAAGTGAAAAAGTCTCTGAACTGCAGTAGGAGAGCAATATACAGGTAATTCAATCTTTTTTCCAAAGATTGTAGTTGACAAATCTACGTTTTCTACACCCCTCAAAACGTTAGGAACCAGATCTACATTATTAAATGCCTGTGTATTACGCTGGTAAGTTATTTCATCGTCGGCAGCCCCATCAATGTAGTTAAAAATTGGTAATGGAAGTTTTTTTTGGGCAAGTTTTCTAAAATCGTGAAAGTTAAAACAGTTTGATAAGTTCATTTGATTCTCTTAATCCTTCATAAAACA
>MDTB01140081.1_pt1 | contig 23865 bp, 37 predicted proteins | sample 811161 | NCBI WGS metagenome assembly MDTB01 (sample SAMN05326650, study PRJNA326480) | marine metagenome | isolation source: seawater | place: Mediterranean Sea | collected 2009
AATTATTGGTCAACATCCAGAAAATGGTAAAGATATAACTGTAAATTCAGGAAGATTTGGTCCTTATTTAAAGTGTGAAAACAAATCAGCTAGATTAGAAAATGTTGATGAACTCTTTAATATAGGTTTAAATAGAGCAATAACTTTAATTGCAGAAGCCAAGCCAGGAAGAATCTCATCATCATTGATAAAAGACTTGGGTGAGCACCCTGAAGACAAAAAATCTGTTCGAATAATGAAAGGACAGTATGGGCCCTATATTAAATATAAATCATTAAACGCAACTATACCTGAGGAAAAAGATCCAACAGAGCTTACAATGGATGAAGCATTAATACTTATTGAGAAAAGAAAAGAATACGATAAAAGTAAGAAAAAGAGAAAAAAATGAAAAAATTATTAACTTACATATTCATATTTTCATTTTCTTTTACAATTAATTCAATTGCTAAAAATAACTGTTCGGAATTGGATAAACTATCTAAAGAGTATGCAAAATGTATAAAAGATAAAATCGATGATAGTTTAAAAGAAACCGGTGTAAAAAAAAAATATAAAAAATTTAAAAAAAGTAAAACATTAGTAGAATTTTTTAATTAATGAACTATGAAAATAAAATAAAAGAGCTAAAAATAAATTTGCCCAAAGCAGCAGATCCAGTTGGTTCATATGTTGCATCTAAAATATCAGGTAAACTCTTATTTATTTCTGGTCAAATATCTATGGATGAAAACGGAAATTTAATAAAAGGTAAGCTTGGCAAAGATTTAGATTTAGACTCGGGATACAAGGCTGCAGAAAGATGTGCATTAAGTATTGTAGCTCAAGCAAAAAAAATATGTAATGATGATTTATCAAAAATAAAATCATGCATTAAGTTAACGGGATTTGTTAACTCAACAAATGAATTTACTGACCAGCCAAAAGTTATTAATGGAGCTTCTGATATAATTGTTAAAATTTTTGGAGATAATGGTATGCACACTAGAGCAGCAGTAAGTACAAATAGTTTACCGTTAGGTGTATCCGTCGAAATTGATGCTATATTTGAGCTTAATTAGATTTATCTACCAATACCAACATATTTAAAACCTTGCTCTTTAATTTTAGATGCTGAGTATATGTTTCTCATATCAAATATAATAGGTTTTCTTTTTTTTAATATTTTTTTAAAGTTAATTGATTTGAAATCATTCCACTCAGTATGGATAATTATAAGATCAGAGTTTAGAATAGCTGTGTCTATACTGTTACAAAAAGAGACATTTTTATATTTTTTGAACTCGTTTTTAAAGCCTGTAGGATCGAAGTATTTTATTATAGCACCTTTATTAATTAATGCAGGTATCATAGTCAAACTTGCAGAGTCTCTCATATCATCAGTATTTGCTTTAAATGTTACGCCTAAGAAACAAATTTTCTTTTTTTTCAAATTATTATTTAATAATTTATAGATCCGATTATGTAATAGTCCTGATCTTTTTTCATTTGATTTAACTACACTTTTTACTACGGACAGATCTGTCCTAAACTTATTGGCTGTATTAATGATTGCTTTTGTATCTTTTGGAAAACATGAACCACCGTATGCTGGTCCTGCTCTTAGAAATCTTCCACCTATTCTTTTATCAAGACCCATTCCGATTGATATATCTTCAATATCAATATTAATTTTCTCACATAGATTAGCCAATTCATTTATAAAAGTGATTTTAGTAGCAAGAAATGCATTTGAAGCATATTTTATTAATTCAGCCCCTCTTCTTGTGGTATTTAAATATTGAGCGCCTTTTGATATTAATGGTGAATATAGAGTTTTTAATATTTTGTTTGATTTTTTATCGTTGGAACCAACTACTATTCGATCAGGAAAAATAAAATCTCTTACGGCCTCACCCTCTCTTAAAAATTCAGGGTTTGATACTACTGAAAATTGATTATTTTTATTTTTCTTTTTTAAAATCTTTTCAATCAAATCACCGGTTGTAACAGGAACAGTAGATTTAGTTACAATAATTTTATATTTATTAATAGAATTTCCAATTTCTTTAGCTACATCATATATTTGTGACAAATCAGCTGAACTACCATTTTGTTTTGTCGGTGTACCAACACAAATAAATATTATATCAGATTTATTTACAGACTCTTTTAGTTGGATTGAAAATTTTAGTCTTTTGTTTTTGCAGTTTTTTAATACCAGTTCTTCTAAACCTGGCTCATATATTGGTATAATGCCTTGTTTTAGACTATTGATTTTTTTTTTGTTGTTATCAACACAAATTACATCATTTCCTAAATCTGAAAAACAAACACCACTTACTAATCCAACATATCCGGTACCTATCATACATAGTTTCATATTTTTGAAATTTCCAAGGATGAGTTAATATAACCATTCATAGTACCACAATCCAAATACTTTCCTTTAAAGTTATGGCCGATAAATTTTTCACCCTCCTTAATTAAAAGCCTAATTGAATCTGTAATATGTATTTCTCCGCCTTTGCCTTTTTTTTGTTTTTTTAATTTATTAAATATTTTTTTTGATAAAATATACCTGCCTATTACAGCATTGTTTGATGGTGCTTTTTTAATTTCTGGCTTTTCGATAACATCATTTATATAAAAATTGTACTTATCAATATTTTTTTTTAGAGAGTAAATACCCCATCGTTTGACTGTATTTTTCTTTACTTTCATACTTGCCATTACAGAACAGTTAAATTTATTATGTATAATAATCATATCTTTTGTACAATTTTTTTTCATAATTAAATCATCAGGTAAAAGCATTAAAAAAAATTTATCCTTTATAATATTTTTTGTTTTTAGCACTGCATCTCCAGTTCCTTTGGGATCATTTTGATAAACAAATTTTATGATTTTTTTATACTTTTTAATTTTATTATATTCTTTAATAATTCTGGGATCTTTTTTTTTAATAATAATTCTTCTATAAAATTTATCATTATAAAAATATTTCTTAATAATTTCTTTTTTTTTAGATATTATAAGAATAATTTCTTTAATTCCAGCTTCTATACATTCATCAAGAATATATTCTAATCCAATCTTTCCATTTATAGGCAAAAGTTCTTTTGCGTAAACACTGGTTAATGGTAATAGTCTTGTTCCTAATCCTGCGAGTGGTATTATTGCTTGTCTAATCATTAGAATGTATTAATTAATGAAGTACCATAAATGATAATTTTTAAAAGTATAAATAAATTTAATAAAAAAGTTAATTTTAAGGCAAGTATAGGATTTGTGCCTACTATGGGATCTCTACATAATGGCCATATATCCCTTATAAATCGTTCAAAAAAGATCTGCAAAAAAACGCTAGTAAGTATTTTTATTAATCCTGCTCAGTTCAATAAATTAAATGATCTTAAAAGTTATCCAAGAGATTTGAATAAAGATATAAAGATTCTAAAAAAGCTTAAAATTGACTATCTTCTGCTTCCAAAGACATCTGAGATATATAAGAAAAAAGGAGATAGAAGTATCAAACTTAATAAAAAAGATAAAATAATGTGCTCCATTAAAAGACCTGGTCATTTTGAAGGAGTTTTAGCTGTTATTAATCAATTTTTATCAAATATTAAACCAACACATATTTTTTTGGGTGAAAAGGATTATCAACAATTATTTCTTATTAAAAAATTTGTAAAAAAAAAATTTAATATAAGAGTTCATCAATGTAAAACTGTGAGATCTAATAATAAAATCGCTTTATCATCACGAAATATTTTATTGAACCAAAAAGACCTGAAAATATCATCTAATATTGCTAAATTACTATTTAAATATAAAAAAAGTCTTAAAAAAAATATCAAAGTTAAAAAAAAAATTAAAAATTTATATAACAAAATTAATAATATGAAAAATATCAAAATTGATTACTTAGAAATTAGAAACAAAATTAACTTGTCAAAAAATTTTAATAAGAATAATTTTAAAATATTTATAGCATATTATAATAAGAAAATTAGACTAATTGATAATTTTTAATTAGTAGAAAAAGTAGGCACCTATTCCAAGAAATGATAAAAAGCCTATCACATCAGTTATTGTAGTAACAAAAACGCTTGAGGCTAAAGCAGGATCGATATTTATTTTTTTTAAAGAAACAGGAACTAATATTCCAAATAATCCAGCAACTATCATATTTAAAATCATAGAAATAGATATAATTAATGAAAGAGTTGTGTCATTAAACCATAGCTGAACAACAATAGCGCTTATAATAGCAAATATTATGCCATTTAAAATTCCAATTGAAAATTCTTTAATTATATTTTGTGAAAAATTATTTTTTGTCAATTCATTTGTAGCTATTGTTCTAATTGTTACAGCTAATGTCTGCATTCCAGCATTACCACCCATTGACGCGACTATAGGCATTAAGACTGCTAATGCTACAACTTTTTCAATGTCTTCTTGGAAAAAACCAATAACTATAGAAGCAATGATAGCTGTAAATAAATTAAGCAATAACCATGTAAATCTTCTTTTCGTTTTTTTAAAAATACCATCGGTAATCTCCTCATCACCAACACCTGCTAACCTTAGAGCATCTTCCTCTGCTTCTTCTTTTAATACAGTTAATATATCATCACTAGTAATCATGCCGACTAACTTATTATTTTTATCTACCACACATGCTGAGTTTAAATTATAGTTTTCAAATAAATGTCCTACCTCTTCTCTGTCCATATCTACAGGTATTGATAATTGTGACTCATTCATTATTGAAATCATTTTAGATTCACGAGGTGTTCTCAAAACTTTTGAAGAAGAAACTGTACCTATAGGTTTAAATTCATTATCTACAATAAAAATTTCTAAAAACTCCTCGGGTAGATCTTTATTTTCTCTTAAATAATCTATGGTTTGACCTACTGACCAGTTACTTGGTATTGCAGTAAATTCTCTTTGCATTATTCTTGCAGCTGAATCTTCCGGATAACTTAAACTTTCTAACAATACAAATCTATCTTTAGGTGGTAATGAACTAAGAATTTCATTCTTATTTTTCTCATCAATGTTTTCTAAGATCTTAATTGAGTCATCAGACTCAAGATTTTTAAGTATATATACAATTGAATCTTTTGATAAATATTTTATTACCTCAGATTGAACCGACTCATTAATTTCAACAAATACCTCTGGGTCAATTTTGAAATTATTTAATTTAATTAAATTTTCTCTATCGTTTTCATTAAGATGCTCAATTATATCAGCAGCATCTGCTGGGTGCATTTCTTTAAATGAATTAGAAATAAACACCGCATCATTATTTGCAATTTTATCTGTTACAACCTTGATATATTCCTTATTAAACTCAAAATTGACTTTTTTATCTTTTATTTTTCTCACTAAAGTCATAAAAAACCTTTATTTTTATATGGCACTATTAATGGATAATTTTTATATTACAATTCTTTAATGAGTATAGAGATAAAAAAATCAATAAAACCGGTTAATTATTTAGATGCTATAAGTTTTTTGGAGAAAAGAGTAGAAAAAATAATAAAAAGACAGGAAAAAGAATTAATTTGGATATTAGAGCACCCATCAATATTTACTGCAGGAACAAGTTATAATGAAAAAGATATAATAGATAAAGAAATTGATATTATAAAAACTTCAAGAGGAGGCAAAATTACATGGCATGGACCAGGACAATTGATTTGCTATCTAGCCATTGATCTTAACAATAGAAAAAAAGATATCAGAAAGTTTGTTCAAATTATTGAAAAATCAATAATTGAGTCTCTTGAAGAAATCGGTGTTAGCTCACAAAGTGATAAAAAAAATATTGGTATATGGGTTAATTCAAATAAAGAAGAAAAAAAGATTGCTGCAATTGGTATTAAAGTAAAAAAATGGATTGCATATCATGGCTTTTCATTAAATATAGATAACGATCTATCTAATTATAAAAAAATAATTCCATGTGGAATTAAAGATAAAGGTATCACAAGTCTTAAAGAATTAAATATTTACAAATTTTCAAAATTATCTGAGATAATACTCAAAAAATTAATATTTAATCTAAAGTTTTAAGTCTTTTAGATTTTATTAATTTTTTAAAATAATCAGGTAGTAAAGCTTTGTATGTATATTTTTTATTATTAATCATAAATTTTAATAAATAAGAATGTAACATTAACTCTTTATTTTTTGTTTTAAATTTTTTTTCAAATACATATTTATCATCACCATAAATTGGATGTCCGATCATTGAGAGTTGTTTTCTTAATTGATGTTTTCTACCCGTTATAGGATTCATTTCAATTAGGGTACAATTTGAGTTTTTATCAATTACATTAAATAAAGTTTTTGACTTTTCTACAATTTTTTTTTTTCCATCATACCTAATTAGATCTTGATTAAAAATTCCTTTATTTTTATCTAATTCTCCATAACAAATCGCAACATACGTTTTATGAATTTTTCTTAGTCTGAATAGAGAGGTAAATAACTTAGCTGTTTCTCTGTTTTTAGCAATTATAAATATCCCTGAAGTATCTTTATCTAATCGATGAACCGAGTAAGGTTTAGAATCTTTAAAAATCGGACTTTTAGAAAAAATATCAATTAGATTTTTTTTAGATTTAGTTCCACCCTGAACAGATATACCAGCTTTTTTGTTAACAACAATAAAGTTTTCATTATTATCAATGATTAAACTTTCATTTTCTTTTATTATATTGCTTGTTGGAATAAATTTTATTTTTTTATTAATTTTATTAATTTCAAAAGTTAAATCATAAGTATTTATTGTATCTTTTTTTCTTAATTTAGTTGAACTTTTGATCTTTTTTTTATTAAGTTTAATTTTTCCAATACGTAAATTCTTTTCAATTAATGATTGAGGAACTTTTCCTAAATTATTTCGTATCCATCTATCTATTCTTATACCTTCATATGTAGAATCTACAATATAGGTTTTATTCATTAAAGCTCTGATTATGGAGAGACTGTTTTATTTTCTACAGGTTTAGACTTATCTACTTTCTTTTTTTTATCAACTTTTTTTGCATCTATATCTCTATCAACAAATTCTATAACAGCCATTGGAGCATTATCTCCATATCTGAAACCAGATTTAATAATTCTGGTGTATCCACCCTTTCTATTTGTATATCTTTTAGAAAGAGTTGTTTTTACTTTAGTCGCATTTACAGTATTTTGTAACTTTGAAATTAGAATTTTAGTATTCTGCAATGTATTTTTTTTTCCAAGCGTAATAATTTTTTCTGCTTGTGGTCTTAAAACTTTTGCTTTTGGTAATGTAGTTGTAATTTGCTCATATTTAATTAGAGAGTTTAACATGTTTTTAATAAGAGCCTTCCTGTGCTCCGAGGTTCTATTGAGTTTTTTGTAACCGAATTTATGCCTCATTATATAGCTTCCTCAAGTTTTTTTGAAAGTTCAGCTATATTATCAGGCGGCCAGTTTGGGATCTCCATACCTAAGTATAAAGACATTCCAGTTAAAACTTCTTTAATTTCATTTAATGATTTTCTTCCAAAATTTGGTGTTCTTAACATTTCACCTTCGGACTTTTGAACTAAATCACCAATATAAATAATGTTATCATTTTTTAAACAATTCATTGATCTAACTGACAATTCTAGTTCGTCTACTTTTCTTAACAGGTTTTTATTAAATTCAGGTTCGGTTGATTGCTCTCTTACAATAACTTCTTGAGGTTCATCAAAGTTGACAAACATACCTAATTGATCTTGGAAAATTCTTGCTGAATAAGCAACAGCATCTTCCGCAGATATTGAACCATTAGTTTCTACTTCCATGATCAGTTTATCATAGTCTAGAGCTTTTCCTTCTCTAGCAGTACTTACAGAATAAGAAACTTTTTTAACTGGGCTAAATAATGAGTCAATCGCTATAAGTCCCAAAGGTGGTTCATCTGGTTTATTCATATCAGCTGAAACATATCCTTTTCCATGCCCTACAATCATTTCCATATGAAAATTTGTATTCTCATCTAGATTACAAATAACTAGTTCAGGATTTAGTATTTCAACATCAGCTATTTGTGTTATATCAGAAGCTTTTATTTCACCTGGACCTTTTGCATCTAAGATTAATTTTTTTTGTACATCAGAACTACTTTTTAAGGCGAGTGATTTAACATTCAAAACTATATCAGTTACATCTTCTCTTACACCTTTAATAGACGTAAATTCATGTAAAACACCATCTATTTGAATTGCAGTTACAGCAGTTCCTCTAATTGAAGAAAGTAAAATCCTTCTTAAAGAATTACCAAGTGTCAATCCATAACCTTTCTCTAAAGGTTCAGCTGTTATCTTGGCGTGAGATTTATCATCGCTTAATTGTACATCAAGTTTTGTTGGTTTGATTAATGTTTTCCAATTTTTTGGATTTACTTCAGTACTTTCCATTATACTCTCCTTTTCTTTGGGGGTCTTGTTCCATTATGTGGCAATGGTGTTGTGTCTTTAATTGATATAATTTTAAATCCTCGTGATTGAAGCGCTCTTAAAGCTGTTTCTCTGCCTGATCCTGGGCCTTTAACTTCAACAGATAAAATTTTCATACCAACTTCTAACGCTTTAACAGCAGCTGAGTCAGCAGCAACCTGTGCAGCATATGGTGTAGATTTTCTTGATCCTTTAAATCCTTTTTGTCCTGCCGATGCCCACGAAATAACATTTCCATTTGTATCAGCTATTGAAACTATTGTATTATTAAATGTAGATTGGACGTAGGCTATACCATTAGGTATATTTTTCTTTAATTTTTTTTTTTTTGAATACGAACTTTTTTTTATTTTTTTTTCTTTATCGTTTAAATTTTCTTTTTTATCAGTAGCTTCTTTTTTCATACTATTTTTTTAAAGGTGTTAATTTTTTACCAGCTATTGCAATTGCTTTACCTTTTCTAGTTCTAGCGTTGCATCTGGTTCTTTGACCACGTGTTGGAAGTTTTTTTCTATGTCTTGAACCTCTATATGTGGCAAGATCAATTAATCTTTTAATACTCAAAGAATTCTCACGTCTTAAATCACCTTCAACTGTAAACTTTTGATCAATATATTCACGTATTTTTAAAATTTGGTCATCTGTTAACTCATTAACTCTTTTAGATTTAGGAATTGATAACGCTTTACATATTTCATTCGAAAATCTATCACCTATTCCATAAATATATGTAAGACCTACATACACTAATTTATTTTGAGGAATATTTACACCTGCTATACGAGCCATATGATTGTGATTAAAATTTAGCCTTTTATATAAGAAGTTGATTCAATGTCAATGTGTTAAACTCCAAGAATTTGCTCAATTTTGCTTGTTATTTCATTAATTTTCTTACCGCCATCAATTTCGTGATAATTTTCATGTGAAGAATAATAATCTAAGACCGGTCTGGTTGTATCCATATAAGTCTCATATCTTTTTAAAATAGTATTTAAATCATCATCTGATCTTTTTTCTAAAATTTTTCTTTTCTCAATTCTTTTTATTATAATTTCTTTATTTACATTTAAAAAAAAAATAAAGTCTATCTTCTGATTAGTATCACTTAAAAGTATATCTAGATTTTTTGCTTGTTCTATAGTTCTAGGATATCCATCAAAAATTAATTTATTAATTTTTTTTGGATCTGATACATTCTTTTTTATCAAACTATTAACAATTACGTCATCAACAAATTTTCCTTCATTCATATAATTAATAATCTTTTTTCCAATTTCAGTATTTTTTTTAATTTCATATCTTAGAATTTCCCCGGTGGATAACTGAAAGTTTTTTAATTTTATCTCTAAATTTTTTGCTTGTGTTCCTTTACCAGCGCCGGGAGGACCAAATATAATTATGTTCACTATAATTTATCTTCCAAATTTAGTTTTTTTAATCAATTGCTCATATTGTGCACTCATTAATCTTGTTTGGACTTGAGTAACCGTATCAATAGCAACAACGACAACTATAAGTATTGAAGTACCGCCCAAATAGAATGGTATTGGGTAATTGGCAATTAAAAATTCTGGCATAAGACAAACTAGTGTTAAATAAAGAGCGCCAATCGTAGTAAGTTTGGTTAAAATATTATCTATGTATAAGGATGTACTCTCACCTGGTCGTATACCTGGAATGAAACCTCCGTATTTTCTCAAATTTTCAGCAGTTTCATTTGGGTTAAATGTAATCGAAGTATAAAAAAAGGTAAAAAAAATTATTCCTGATGCATATAGCAACATATAAAGAGGTTGTCCCTGTGAAAAAAAAGAGCTTATATTTAAAAACGTTTCATTCTCTGAAATACTAAAATTAGAAAATGTAACAGGAAGCAACAATAATGCTGAGGCAAATATAGCTGGAATAACACCAGCTGAGTTTATCTTTAGTGGCAGATGAGAGGACTCGCCACCATACATTTTATTACCCATTTGTCTTTTAGGATAATTAATTAAAATTTTTCTTATTGCTCTTTCCATAAAGACGATAAACATAATAGTTGCAATTAAAAGTAAAAAAATAAAAATTATCATTGTGGTCGAAATAGCACCAGTTCTGCCCAATTCAAAAGTAGTAACTAGAGCTCTTGGTATCTCTGCAACAATTCCTGCAAATATTATTAGAGATATTCCATTACCTATTCCACGTTGAGTAATTTGTTCACCTAACCACATTAAAAAAACTGTTCCAGCTACAATAATAGTCACAGTAGAAATTTTGAAATATAAACCTGGATCAATTACCAAGTTACCAGATGACTCTAGGCCGACTGCAAGACCATAACCTTGGATCGTGGCTAGTAATACTGTTCCGTATCGAGTTATTTGTGTTATTTTCTGTCTCCCTATATCACCTTGTGCTTTTAGATTTTTAAAGTAATCTGAAACACCAGTTAATAGTTGAACAATAATAGAAGACGAAATGTAAGGCATAATACCTAATGCAAAAATTGCCATCCTACTTACTGCTCCACCAGCGAACACATTGAACATTCCTAGTAAACCTTTTTGATTGCTGCTCATTAATGATTGTAATTGTTCAGGATCAATACCAGGCAATGGTACAAAAGTTCCTAACCTATAAACTGTTAGTATCATTAATGTAAATAAAATTCTATTTCTCAGATCGTGTTGTTGAGATGGGTTATTCATAAATTAAACTATTTACTTTTTTTTAGAGTTATTTTTCCACCCATTTTCTCTATTTTTTGAACAGCAGACTTTGATACATAATCTGCTTCAATTATTAATTTTGATTTTAATTCACCATCACCTAATAATTTAAATTTATCAAATTTTTTTCTTATAATCTTAGCTTTTTTTAAAGATTCTATATTGATTACTGAAGTAGACGATAATTTTTTTTCATCTAAAAATGTTTGTATTAAACTTAAATTTACTTTAGCAATTTTACTTTTTCTAATTGGGTTAAAACCTCTTTTAGGTAATCTTCTGTATAAAGGCATTTGTCCACCTTCAAAACTTTTTATTGCTACACCAGATCTGGACTTTTGTCCTTTAACCCCTCTTCCAGATGTTTTTCCTTTACCAGAGCCAATACCTCTGCCTACTCTAATTTTTTTGATCTTGACTTGTGATGTGCTATTTAATGTAGTCATTAACCTCTTTTCTCAATAATTTCAGATATTTTTTTATTACGTAAATTTGATATATTTTTAGGTGAATTTTGTTTTGCCAAAGCTTTCATGCAAGCTCTTATGACATTATGTGGATTAGCAGTGCCAAGAGATTTTGCAACTATATCCTTAATCCCAAGTACCTCACAAACAGCTCTTACAGGTCCACCAGCTATTATACCAGTTCCTTTAGGAGCCGCCCTTAATTTAATTTTACCTGCACCATCTTTACCGTAAATATCGTGATGTATAGTTCTACCTTCTCTTAATGGAACTTGTATTAAATTTCTTCTTGCGAGTTCGTTAGCTTTTTTAATTGCATCTGGAACTTGTTTAGCTTTAGCGTGCGCTATGCCGATTTTTCCATTTTGATTTCCTACTACAACAAGAGCTGAAAAGCCAAATCTTCTACCACCTTTAACAACTTTTGTTATTCTATTTATATGTACTAATTTTTCTAAAAATTCATTATTTTTTTCCATTTAAAATACCATTCCATTTTTTCTTAGTGTTTCAGCAAATAATTTAATTCTACCATGATACTTATACATTCCTCTGTCGAAATAAATTTTTGTTATATTTTTTTGTTGAGCTTTTTTTGCTAATTTTTCAGCAACTAACGATGATAATTCAGATTTACTTTTTTTGAGGTTTCTTATATCTTTTTCAATCGATGATGACGAAACAAGTGTTATTTTTTTAGTATCATCAATTATTTGAGCACTGATATTTTTTGATGATCTTGATATACTCAACCTATATCTATCTGTGCTAGAAACTTTTTTTACTTTATTTCTTATTCGAAATTTTTTTCTATTTCTTGTTGATAATTTCATTATTTTTTCTTTCCTTCTTTTCTAAGTATATATTGACCTTTTTCTTTAATACCTTTTCCCTTATATGGTTCTGGAGGTCTTATAGATTTAATTTTCGAAGCTATCATTCCGACTTCTTGTTTGTCTGTTCCAAGAATGTTGATTGTTGTTTGTTTCTCAACAGTTATTTTTATATTTTCAGGTATATTAAAATTTATATCATGACTAAATCCTAGTTGTAGATTTAATTGTTTGCCTTTTATAGATGCTCTATATCCAACACCAGCTAATTCTAAAATTTTTGTATAACCTGTACTTGTGCCTATTATTGCGTTATTAAGCAAACTTCTATTCATGCCCCATAATCTTTTTGATGTTTGATTAATTACTTTTGGTTTGATTGAAACATTTTTTTTTTCGTTATTTATATTTAAATCAAACATTTCAATGTCTAAGTTTAATTTTGATTTTCCTAATGGTCCTTCAACTTGCAATATATTACCATTTAAAGCTAATTTTACTTTATCAGGAATATCAATGCTTATTTTTCCAATTTTAGACATTAAAATACCTTACAAATTATTTCGCCACCTAATTTATTTTTTCTAGCATCGATGTCTGTCATAACACCTTTTGACGTAGATACTATGGCTATGCCTAATCCGTTGTTAATTTTTGGTAAACTTTCGGCACTTGAAAATATTCTTCTTCCTGGTTTTGAGACTCTTTCAATTGAACTAATAACAGGATTTCCTGAATTATATTTTAAATCAATTTCTAAGGTCATTTTTTTATTTTCATTTATAATTTTGAAGTCAATTACATATCCTTCACTTTTTAAAATTTCCGCTATTTTAGATTTAAATATTGACGACGGAAGTTTAACTTTAGAATGATTTCTTAGAAGAGCATTTTTAATTCTCGCTAACATATCACCAATTGGATCACTTAAGCTCATAATTTTCCTTTCTACCAGCTTGATTTAACCATTCCTGGTATCTTACCTTCTAGGCCTAATTTTCTTAATGCGATCCTAGAAATTTTTAGTTTTCTGTAAACACCATGTGGTCTTCCAGTAATTTGACATCTACTCATCACTCTTGTTTTGGATGAATTTCTTGGCAATTTTGATAGTTTTTGTTGCGCAATAAATCTTTCCTGTAATGGTAGTTTTTTATTCATTATTATTTTTTTCAATTTTTTTCTTTTTTCATAAAATTTATTTGACATCTTTAATCTTTTATTATTTTTATTTATTGCACTAAGTTTAGCCATATATTAGTTGCTCCTACTTTCTGTTAATGGAAAATTTAATTTTTTTAATAATTCTATGCTATGGTTGGTATCGTTTGTTCTTATAACAATTGTGATATCTAAACCACGGATTTTATCAACTTTATCAAAATTTACTTCTGGGAATATAATATGTTCTTTAATTCCAAATGTATAATTGCCAAATTTATCAAAACCTGAAATTGGTAGTCCTCTAAAATCTTTAATTCTAGGTAGTGCAATATTTACTAATCTGTCAATAAATTCATACATTTTATCTTTTCTTAAAGTTACTTTTAATCCCGCATTAGTACTTTTTCTTGTCTTAAAGTTTGAAATAGACTTTTTAAATTTTGTTACAACAGGTTTTTGTCCTGTAATATTTGATAAATCTTCAATACATGATTTTATTATTTTTGAGTCATTTCCATCAATTCCAAGACCCATATTAAGAACTACTTTTTCAAGATGTGGCCCCATATAAATACTTTTATAGCCAAATTTATTTTTTAAATCAGGCTGAATCTCTTTAATTATTTGATCTTTTAATCTTGCCATATATGTTATTTTTTAGCCTCAGCTTTTTTTTTATTTTTTTCTTCCATTAATTTTAAATTAGATATGTGTATAAAATTTTCTTTATCTATAATTCCACCTTTTTTTTCTTTTGTAGTTTTAATATGTTTTTTAACTTTATTTAATCCTTTAACTTTTGCCCTTAAATTTTTTCTATCTATTTGAATTATTTCACCATCTTTACCTTTATCTTTACCAGCTAAAATTTTTACATTAGATCCTTTTTTAATCATTTAAAGAACCTCCGGTGCTAAAGATATAATTTTCATTTGACCTTTGCTTCTTAATTCTCTGGTAACAGGTCCAAAAATTCTTGTTCCTATTGGTTCACCTTTATCATCAGTTAAAACGGCTGCATTATTGTCAAATCTAACTTTGGATCCATCATTTCTATGGATACCTTTTTTTACTCTTACAACCACTGCTTTATGTACTGATCCTTTTTTAACTTTTCCTTTTGGTATTGCTTCTTTAACTGCTACGACAATTGTATCACCAATACTTGCGTACCTTCTTTTTGATCCACCAAGAACCTTAATGCATTCAATCTTTTTTGCTCCTGTGTTATCTGCTACAAATAATTCTGTTTGAACTTGTATCATGTAGACTCCATAATTTCATATTTTTTATTTTTTGAATAAGGTTTGCATTCAATTATTGAAACTTTATCGCCGTTTTTGTGCAAATTTTTTTCGTCGTGAACACTATATTTCTTTTTAGATTTAATAACTTTTTTTAATAATGGGTGCTGGTATTTTCTTTCAACTACAACTGTAACAGTTTTATCAGCTTTATCGCTTACAACAATTCCGGTTAATATTTTTTTAGGCATTTTTCTCCAATATTAAAGTTTTCAATCTTGCTATATTTCTCCTTGTTTCTCTTATCAAAGAATGATTTTTTATTTGACCATTTATTTTCTGAAATCTAAAATTAAATAAATCTTTTTTAAGTTTATCTAAATTTTTTAAAGCTTCGCTCTTTGTTAGTTTTTTTATTTCCTTTTTTTTCATTTTATAATCTTTTTATAATTTTACATTTGATAGGTAATTTAGCTGAAGCTTTATATAAAGCTTCTCTTGCAACAATTTCGGGAACGCCGTCAACTTCAAATAGTATTCTGCCCGGTTTAACACGACAAGCCCAGAATTCTGGAGCACCCTTACCTTTGCCCATACGTACCTCAGTTGGTTTTTTTGAAACAGGTATATTTGGAAAAACACGAGTCCATACTCTTCCTTGTCTTTTCATGTGCCTTGTTAATGCAACTCTTGCAGCCTCAATTTGCTTTCCTATAACTCTATCTGGCTGTACTGCTTTTAATCCATATGCGCCATAATTCATTAAATTACATCTTGATGCATTTCCATGAATTCTTCCTTTGTGCGCTTTTCTAAATTTTGTTCTAGTTGGTTGTAGCATAATTATTTTTTGTTAGTTTCTTGATTAAATTCCCTACTAAAAATTTCACCTTTATATATCCAAACTTTTATACCTATAATTCCATAAGTCGTTAATGCTTCAGCTTCTGCATAATCAATGTCCGCTCTTAATGTGTGAGAAGGTATACTTCCGTCTCTGAGCCACTCAGTTCTTGCTATTTCGTTACCACCTAACCTTCCACTTATTGAAACTTTAATACCTTTGGCTCCTAATCTAACTGCAGATTGCATAGCTCTTTTCATGGCTCTTCTGTAAGATATTCTTTTTACAAGTTGCTGGGCTATATTTTCTGCTACTAAATAACTGTTTGTCTCAGGTTTTTTTACCTCCTTAATATTTAAAACAACTTCATTTGAGGTTAGTTTAGAGATTTTTGATTTAATTTTTTCTATATCACTTCCTTTTTTTCCTATTACAAAACCGGGTCTTGACGTGTAAATTGTCACAAAGCATTTTTTTGAAGTTCTTTCTATCATTACTTTCGATACTCCAGAATTAATAACATTTTTTCTAATAAATTCTCTTATTCTAAAATCCTCAATTAGATAATTTCCAAAATCCTTTTTCTTAGCATACCAAACAGAGTCCCATCCTCTATTGATCCCAAGTCTTAAACCTACAGGATTAACTTTTTGACCCATGCTTCTCCTCTTTTTTTAATACTTTATTTTTTTCAGATAATATAATTGTTAAATTAGAATATGGTTTAATTATTGGTGCCGCTCTTCCTTTGGCTCTTGCTCTGAACCTTTTCATTATTACTTGTTTGCCACAAAACGCCTCTTTAACAAATAGCTTATCTATGTCATATTGGTAATTATTTTCAGCATTAGCTACTGCAGATGAAATAGTTTTTTTAATATCCTTACAGATTCTTTTATCTGAAAAAGTTAAATCTCTTATTGCTATATCTACTTTTTTTCCTACAATAGATTTTAAAATAGGTTTAAGTTTTCTTGTACTGGACCTAACGTTTTTATTTATTGATTTAGCTAATTTCAAATTATTTTTTTTTGTATCTTTCTTCATAAATACTATTTTTTCTCTCCAGTTTTTGAGCCTTCCTCAGCTTTAGCTTTTTTATCGGCAGGTGTATGCCCAAAGAATTGTCTTGTTGGAGCAAACTCGCCAAATTTGTGCCCAACCATATCCTCAGACACTGTGATTGGTATAAACTTTTTTCCGTTATAAATTAAAAAACTAATTCCTACGAAGTCTGGTATGATTGTAGACTTTCTTGACCAAGTTTTAATTGGTTTTTTACTTGGGTTATCTTTTTGTTTATCAACTTTTTTGATTAAACTTTGTTCTACAAATGGTCCTTTCCAAACAGATCTTGACATAAATTATGCTCTTTTCTTCTTTCTTCTCCTGATTATATATTTATCAGTTCTTTTATTATCTCTTGTTTTTAATCCTTTTGCAGACTGTCCTGTTGGTGATACAGGATGTCTTCCTCCAGCTGATTTTCCTTCTCCTCCACCATGTGGGTGGTCGACAGGGTTTTTAACAACTCCTCTAGTGTGTGGTCTTCTACCTAACCATCTTGATCTGCCCGCTTTACCAATTTTAATATTTTTTTGGTCCGGGTTTGATAAAACACCAATTGTAGCTAGTGCCCTTGAATCAATTTTTCTAACTTCACCAGATGACATCTTTATAATCGAGTAATTTCCATCAATACCTGAGATCGATACTGAAGAACCGGCGGCTCTTGCAATTTTACCACCAGCACCAGGTTGTATTTCTACGTTATGAATATCAATACCAACAGGTATATCTTTTAATGGTAAACAATTTCCATTTTTAATTTCGGAATTAGATCCATTTTGAATTTTGTCTCCGACTTTGATTTTTTGAGGTGCCAAATAATAGAATTTTTCGTTATCTTCGAATGATACCAACATAATGTGACATGATCTATTTGGATCATATTCTATTCTTTCAATGGTTCCAATCATGTCAGTTTTTTTTCGATAAAAGTCGATATTTCTATATTTGTGCTTATGTCCACCGCCATGATTTTTTGATGTAATTCTTCCTAAATTGTTTCTACCCTTTGATGAGTTATTAGCTGATGTTAATGGTTTGTAAGGTTTACCTTTCCATAAATTAGATTTATCAACTAATATTGTTCCTCTAGTTGTTTTTGTATATGGTTTAAAAGTTTTAAGTGACATTTTAGATTCCAGTTGTTAGATCAATGTTTTGACCTTTTTTAAGTGTAACGATTGCTTTTTTAAATCCACTAATAGTTATTTTTTTTCCTCTAGTGAGTTTAGTTCTTGTTTTTTTATTAATAATATTAATTTTAGTTACATTAACCTTAAATATTTTTTCAATACTTTTTTTTAAAATTTTTTTATTAGATTTTTGAGGTACTTTAAATACTATTTTATTAAATTCTGATAAATTTGTAGATTTTTCAGTTACTATAGGAGCTATAATCTTATCAAATAAATGTATTTTATTTTTCATGTAAACCTTTTCTCAAGTTCTTTAATTGATGACTCTGTAAATATTATTTTTTTGTATTTCAAAACGTCGATAATACTAAAATGATTAATATCTGTGATTTTGGTATTTTTAATATTTCTAATTGATTTATATATTTTTTCCATGGATACCTTATCGAATATTAATAGAGAGTTTAATGCATCATTATTTTTTAATATCATGTTCATTTGCTTAGTTTTTTTGATTTCGTCTGAAAAATCGTTAAAAATTATAAGATTATTTTCATTTTTTTTTTCAGTTAGCATTGAAGATATACTTAATTTTTTTTCACTTTTATTTATTTTTCTAAATTTGTAGTTATTTGATCCTTTGGGGCCATGAGCTACACCACCACCAACAAATATTGGAGCTTTTCTACTAGCATGTCTTGCATTACCTGTTCCTTTTTGTGCATAAATCTTAGATGTTGATCCTATAATTTCATTTTTTTGTTTTGTCTTAGCTTTTCTGCCTTTGTGATTAGCATTAACTTTATATAAAACATTGCTAATTAATTGCTTATTTATTTTTTTTGAAAAAATCTTATCCAATATTTCAATTGAACTTTTCTCACCTTTTATATTAATTTTATCTAGCTTCATTTTTTATTTTTTTTTCTTTTCAGGTATTTTTTTTTGTTTTTCAACTATTTCTATTTTTTCAGCTATATTTAATTTGTTTAAATTTTTTACTGATTTTCTTATTAATACTTCTGTGTTTTTAGATCCAGGAATTGATCCTTTTAAATAGAGTAGATCGTTATTTGAATCGGTCTTTATTATTTCAATATTTTGTATTGTTCTAAGTTTATCACCCATATGGCCAGCCATTTTTTTTCCTTTAAATACTTTTCCAGGATCTTGTCTTTGACCTGTTGATCCATGTGATCTATGAGATACTGAAACACCATGCGTCGCTCTCAAACCTGCAAAGTTATATCTTTTCATAACACCAGCAAAACCTTTTCCAATCGTTTTAGATTTTACATCAACAAACTTTATATCTTTGAAGATTTCTAAGCCAAACTCATTTCCTTCTTTATAATTAGCTAGATCTTTTACTCTAAATTCTTTTAAAATTTTCTTTGGTTCAGTATTTTTTTTGCTAAAAAACCCTTTCATTGCTTTGGACATCTTGGAAGGTTTTATTTTGCCAAAGCCCACTTGGACAGCTTTATATCCTCTTTTATCCTCATCAATTAATTGAATAATTCTTGCTTTTTCAGTTTTTACAACAGTTACAGGTACAGATTGACCTGTTTTGTAAAATTCTCTAGTCATACCTATTTTTTTTCCTATAAGTGAAATTTCGCTCATAAACTATATTTTTATTTCTACATCTACTCCAGAAGCTAGATCTAATTTCATCAAAGCTTCTACAGTTTGAGGTGTTGGTTCAATTATATCAATTAATCTTTTATGTGTTCTGGTTTCAAATTGTTCTCGACTTTTTTTATCAATGTGGGGCGATCTGAGAACAGTATACCTTTCAATTTTTGTAGGAAGAGGTATTGGTCCTTTTATATTTGCTCCAGTTCTTTTAACAGTATTAACTATCTCCTCTGTTGACTGATCTAGGACTTTATTATCATACGCTCTAAGTTTTATTCTAATATTCTGTTTATCCATATTAACCTGTTTTCTTTGTTACCTCATCTTGAACATTCTGTGGAACTTTATCATAATGATCAAAAAACATTGTATACTGGGCTCTGCCTTGCGACATTGATCTTAAACTGTTTATGTATCCAAACATATTTGCCAAAGGTACCATTGCAGTAATTACTGTTGCATTTCCTCTTTGCTCCTGAGTATTAATTTGGCCTCTTCTACTATTTAAATCTCCTATAACATCACCCATATAGTCTTCTGGTGTAACAACCTCAACTCTCATAATGGGTTCTAATAGTTTTAATGTTCCTCGTGAACATGCTTCTTTAAAACATTGTCTAGATGCTAGTTCAAATGCTAATACACTTGAATCGACATCATGATGTAATCCATCAAGTATTGTTACTTTATAATCAATCATTGGAAACCCAGCTAAAATTCCACCGTCTGCTATAGTCTCTACTCCCTTTTCAACACCTGGTATAAATTCTTTTGGAATGGCACCACCTTTAATTTTACTTTCAACTTCTCTGCCTTTACCAGGTTCTAATGGCTCAACAGCTAACTTTACTCTTGCAAATTGTCCTGCACCACCACTCTGTTTTTTATGTGTATAGTCAAATTCAGCAGAATTTAAAATTGTCTCTCTATAAGCAACTTGTGGTGCTCCTACATTTGCTTCAACTTTAAATTCCCTTTTCATTCTATCGACAATTATATCAAGATGTAATTCTCCCATGCCTTTAATTATTGTTTGACCAGACTCCTCGTCAGATGTAACTCTAAATGAAGGATCTTCTTTAGCTAGTCTACCAAGAGCTTCCCCCATTTTTTCTTGGTCTGCTTTGGTTTTAGGTTCTACAGCAATTTCTATCACAGGGTCAGGAAACTCCATTGGCTCTAATAAAACAGGATTTTCCTCATCAGATAATGTGTGCCCTGTAATTGTGTTTTTTAATCCAGCAAGTGCTACTATATCACCAGTATTTGCCTCTTTTATATCTTCTCTTGAATTTGCATGCATTAATAGCATTCGACCAACTCTTTCTTCTTTATCTTTTGAAGTATTGTATATCCCTGTTCCTGATTTAACAGTTCCTGAATAAATTCGAATAAAAGTTAGTGATCCAACAAATGGATCGTTAGCTACTTTAAATGCTAAAGCTGAAAAGGGTGCACTATCATCAAATTTCATTTCAATTTCGTCGTCTGAACCCGGTTTCGTTCCTTTAATTGATCCAATATCTTTTGGGCTTGGTAAATAATCAACAACTGCATCTAAAAGTGGCTGAACACCTTTATTTTTAAATGCAGATCCAGTTAAAACAGGCACAAAATCAAAATTTAGACAGCCTTTTCTTATACAGCTAATTAAATCTTCATTTTTAACATTTTCACCGTTTAAATAACTTTCCATCAGTTTTTCATTCTGCTCAACAGCAGTTTCTACTAACTCTTGTCTATATTTATTACAAATGTCTTTTAAGTCATCGGGAATATCTTTCTCCTCCCAAGCTGCTCCTAAATCTTCATTTTTCCAAACTATGGCTTTCATTTTAACTAAGTCAACAACGCCTTGAAGGGATGCTTCTATACCAATTGGTATTTGCATTACTAAAGGTTTTGCACCTAATCTGTCTTTAATCATATCTACACATCTAAAGAAGTCAGCACCTGTTCTATCAAGTTTATTAACAAAACATATTCTAGGCACTTTATACTTATCAGCTTGTCTCCAAACTGTTTCAGACTGTGGTTCAACACCAGCCACACCATCAAAAACTGCTACTGCTCCATCTAAAACTTTTAATGATCTTTCTACTTCAATAGTAAAATCAACGTGTCCAGGTGTATCTATTATATTAATTCTATGATCTTTCCAAAAACATGTAGTAGCAGCAGATGTAATTGTTATGCCTCTTTCTTGTTCTTGCTCCATCCAATCCATAGTTGCAGCACCATCATGTACTTCTCCAATTTTATGACTTTTACCTGTATAATATAGTATTCTTTCTGTTGTAGTTGTTTTTCCCGCATCTATGTGTGCCATGATGCCAATATTTCTATATTTGTCTAATGTATGTGTCCTTGACATAAAATTTACCATCTAAAATGAGCAAAAGCTTTGTTTGACTCTGCCATTTTGTGTGTATCCTCTTTTTTTTTAATTGCCGATCCCTTGTTTTGGTATGCATCATAAATTTCATTAAAAATTTTATCAGACATTTTTTTATCTTTTCTTTTTCTAGAAGCATCAATTAACCATCTAAGAGCTAAAGCTTGGGATCTTTTTGATTTAACCTCAACAGGTACTTGATAGGTTGCACCACCTACTCTTCTTGATCTTACCTCTACAGTTGGTTTAATGTTATTTATTGCCTCGTTAAATATATTTATAGGCTCATCTTTTGTTTTAGATTTAATTTTTTCTATCGCTTCATAAACAATTTTTTCTGCTACAGTTTTTTTTCCATCATACATAATAGAATTTATTAACTTTGGAACCACAGAAGATTTATATTTTGGATCAACTACTTGTATTTTTTTTGGTGCTTTTTTTTTTCTGGACATGGTTATTTAGCTCTTTTAGTTCCGTATAAAGATCTTCTTTGTTTTCTACCAGCAACCCCTTGTGTATCTAGATTACCCCTTAGTATGTGATATCGAACACCTGGTAAATCTTTCACTCTACCACCTCTTATTAAAACAACTGAGTGTTCTTGTAGGTTATGACCTTCACCACCTATATACGCTGTTACTTCGTATCCATTAGAAAGTCTTACTCTCGCAACTTTTCTTAATGCTGAATTAGGTTTTTTTGGTGTAGTTGTATATACTTTAACACACACACCTCTTTTAAGTGGTTGTTTTTCTAGAGCAGGAACTTTATTCCTAGCTAATGGTCTAATTCTTTTTTTCCTCAGTAACTGGTTTATAGTTGGCATAATTTAATAATTTTATTTTTTGATGAAAATAACTGGCAGGTTAATTATGGCAGCGTTTAGTGCTTAAGCACTACATTCCAACCAAAAAATATCGACAAAATACTATAGAAAAATCATTTGTCAATTTAAAAGCCATCAATTATGTGGTTATTTCTATTGATTTATGGGAGTTTCTGATGGTTCAGCCTTTTCCTGATCAGATAAAAATTTATTATCATCTTCTAAAGCTTGTTTATTCCAGTTGTTTTTAATAGAGCCTGTCCCAGCAGGTACGAGTCTACCAACAATAACATTTTCCTTTAATCCCTGTAATTTATCAACTTTTCCCTTTATTGCTGCATCTGTAAGAACTCTTGTTGTCTCTTGAAAAGATGCTGCAGATATAAATGACTCTGTTTGCAAGGATGCTTTAGTAATACCCATTAAAACTCTTTCACCGATTGCTGGTTTTTTTCCCTCTGACTTCAATTTTTCATTAAGATCTGAAAATCTTATTCTGTCAATGATCTCACCAGGTAAAAGACTTGAATCACCAGATACTTTAATTTCAACTTTTTTTAACATTTGTCTCAATATAACCTCTATGTGTTTATCATTAATAACAACACCTTGTAATCTATAAACATCTTGAACTTGATTAACAAAATACTCCGTTAACTCTTCTATGCCTAATATTCTAAGAATATCGTGTGGTAAAGGTTGACCGTCTAAAAGATATTCACCTTTTTTAATTTTTTCACCTTGATTAAAATTAATATGTTTTCCTTTTGGAATTAAATATGTTGATGTTTCACCAGTTTCTGACTCAATTGTAACTCTCTGTTTGCCTCTAACTTCTTTACCAAAAATTACTTTACCGTCATTTTCAGCAATTATAGCGCTGTCTTTAGCTTTTCTAGCTTCAAAAAGTTCAGCAACACGAGGTAATCCTCCTGTTATATCTTTTGTTTTTGTAGTTTCTTTAGGAAGTCTTGCTATTACGTCGCCAGCTGAAATTTTTTGACCATCTTTAACAGACAAAATTGAGTCTGGTACTAAATAATA
>MDTB01101966.1_pt1 | contig 23858 bp, 22 predicted proteins | sample 811161 | NCBI WGS metagenome assembly MDTB01 (sample SAMN05326650, study PRJNA326480) | marine metagenome | isolation source: seawater | place: Mediterranean Sea | collected 2009
TATATGAATCCTTCTGAAGCTGAAGCAGTCAAGCTATTTGCTAATTCTTATTTAGCTATGCGTGTATCTTTTTTTAATGAGCTTGATTCTTATGCAATGATTAATAATTTAGATACCAAGAGCATTATTCAGGGTATTTGTCTTGATAAAAGAATAGACAAAGGTTACAACAATCCTTCCTTTGGATATGGTGGTTATTGTTTGCCTAAAGATACCAAGCAGTTACTAGCAAATTTTGATCAAACTCCTCAAACACTAATTCAAGCTATTGTTTCATCAAACAAAACACGTAAAAGCTTTATTGCAAATACTATTATTGAGCTAAAACCAAAAGTTATTGGAATACATCGTTTAATAATGAAACAAGGTTCTGATAACTATAAGGAGAGCGCAATTATAGAAATCATTAATATAATAAAGTCTCATGATGTAGAGATAGTAATCTACGAGCCAACATATAGTAATGATGATTTTTTTGGATCAAGGGTCTTAAAATCATTAAATGATTTTAAAGAGATGTCAGATATTATTATTGCAAATCGTCTTGATAAAGATCTTTACGATGTAGAGGAAAAATTATTTACAAGAGATATATTTGGAAGTGATTAAATGAAAGTATTAATAACAGGAGCAGCTGGCTTTATTGGGTTTCACCTTACCCAAGCTTTGCTTAATCGAGGTGATAAAGTGGTTGGAGTTGACAATATCAATGATTATTATTCACCAGCCCTGAAATATCTTCGCTTAAGCGAAATAGATAAGCACCCAAATTCGTCATGTTTTCAATTTATAAAAGCAGATATTTCAGATAAAAAATTTGTAGAAAAGCTATTTATAGATAATAGTTTTGATAAAGTAGTTAATCTTGCTGCTCAAGCTGGAGTAAGATACTCGCTAGACAATCCTTATGCTTATGTTGATTCAAATCTGGTTGGTTTTATAAATATTTTGGAAGGTTGCAGAAGTTCTGAGGTAAAGCATTTAATTTATGCATCCTCTAGCTCAGTTTATGGCATGAATATCAAACAGCCATTCTCAACAGAAGATAGAACAGATTATCCAATTTCATTGTATGCTGCTACTAAAAAATCCAATGAATTGATGGCACATACATACAGCCATTTATATAATTTACCTACAACTGGATTAAGGTTTTTTACAGTTTATGGACCTTATGGGAGACCAGATATGGCTTATTTTAAATTCACAAAGTCAATATTAAATGGCGATCAAATAGATGTTTACAATAATGGTGAAATGAAACGAGACTTTACATATATTGACGACATCATTGAAGGAGTTATCAAAGTTATGAAAAAAATTCCTTCTTATTCTACAAATAAATATAGCTCTGCTAAGGCCCCATATAGTATTTACAATATTGGTAATAATAATCCTGTAACCCTGCGACATTTTATAACTTCAATTGAAAGTGCTTGCGGGTCCAAAGCTAGAGAAAATTTGCTTCCAATTCAACCTGGAGATGTCCCTGTAACTTACGCTAATATCGATTCACTTGTTAGTCTATGTGATTTTAGGCCTAATACATCAATCGAACAGGGTATTAAAAAGTTTGTTGATTGGTATAAAGGTTTTGAATCTAATAATTGAACCTTTTAAAATTTTAAATAGTTACTAAATATTTTAAAATATCTATGAGAGTTAAATTATGTCAAAAATTGCATTAATAACTGGTATAACAGGACAAGATGGTTCTTATCTTGCAGAATTTTTACTAGAAAAGGGTTATAAAGTCCATGGAATAAAAAGACGATCATCTTCTTTTAATACTGGTCGCATTGATCATATATTTGAAGATTTACATAATGAGAATGTCAACTTTACCTTGCATTATGGTGACCTAACTGATTCCTCTAATCTTATAAGAATTTTAAATGATATCCGTCCGCACGAAGTATACAATTTGGCTGCACAATCTCATGTTGCAGTTTCTTTTGAGTCACCAGAGTATACCGCAGACGTAGATGCACTGGGCACGTTAAGGCTTCTTGAGGCTATTCGCTTTTTGGGAATGAAAAAAACAAGATTTTACCAAGCATCTACATCAGAATTATATGGTTTAGTGCAAGAGGTTCCGCAATCTGAAACTACACCCTTTCATCCAAGATCACCATATGCTGTTGCAAAGATGTATGCCTATTGGATCACAGTTAATTATAGAGAAGCATATGATATGTTTGCATGTAACGGAATTTTATTTAATCATGAATCGCCTCGACGAGGAGAAACTTTTGTAACTAGAAAAATTACAAGAGCAGTAGCAAATATTGCCTTGGGTTTAGAAAAATGCCTTTATCTTGGAAATATGGATTCATTAAGAGACTGGGGGCATGCAAAGGATTACGTGCGTATGCAATGGATGATGTTGCAAGAAAGTACTCCTGAAGATTTCGTAATTGCTACTGGTGTGCAATATTCAGTTAGACAATTCTTACAATGGTCAGCACAGGAGCTTGGAATAAGTTTGAGGTTTGAAGGTAAAGGTGAGAAAGAGGTGGGGATAGTTGACTCTATTAAAAGTGATATTCCTTTAAATGTTAGTGTGGGCGATATTATTTGCCGTGTTGATCCAAGATACTATAGGCCATCTGAAGTGGAAACTTTACTAGGAGACCCATCAAAGGCAAAAAAAATTCTAGGCTGGGAGCCACAGATATCAGTTCAAGAAATATGCTCTGAAATGGTAGCTCACGATTTAAAGTTGGCCAGAGAATCTCTGGCAATAAAAAAATTAGAAGATAAGGACTAGAATATCACATGAAGAATATTCTTCTAACTGGCGGATCAGGAATGATTGGCAAAAACTTTCTTGAACATGAAAGCTGCAAATCACACAACGTGATTGCTCCAACAAGTAAAGAGTTAGATTTATTAGATAAAAAGTCAATTTCAAGCTTTATATCAAAAACAAATCCTGATGTTATAGTGCATGCTGCTGGAAGAGTTGGTGGTATTCAGGCAAATATTGCACACCCAATAGAATTCCTAAAAGAAAATCTAGAAATGGGCATAAATATAATTTCTTGTGCTTATGATTCAGGAGTATTAGATTTTATTAATTTAGCTAGTTCATGTATGTACCCCAAGCATGCAAAAAATCCATTGACTGAAAGTCTTATTTTAGATGGTAGTCTTGAACCGACGAATGAGGGTTATGCCCTTGCAAAAATCGCAACCACTAAAATGTGTCAATATATTAGCGAAAGTAAAATTAATTGTAATTACAAAACCTTGATACCATGCAATCAATATGGAAGACATGATAAATTTTTAGAAGAAAGCTCACATTTATTACCTGCAGTAATAAAAAAAATTCATTCAGCTAAAATTAATGACTTAGAATCTGTATTAATTTGGGGTGATGGAACTGCTCGAAGAGAATTTATGTATGCAAGAGATTTGGCTGATTTTTTATTTTTTGCTATTAAGAATATAGATAAACTACCCCAAAATATAAATGTTGGTTTGGGATATGATTATTCAATTAAAGAATATTATGAAGCTGTTGCAACTGTTATAGGCTATAAGGGAGAGTTCTTATATGATTTAACAAAGCCAGTTGGTATGAAACAAAAATTGGTTGATATCACTCTTTTAGAGAATCTTGGCTGGTCTGAAAACACTTCACTTATTTATGGTATTAATGAAGCATATAAATTTTATTTAGAGGAATTTGATAAATGAAAAACCAAAATTATCCTTTAGCAACATCTTCTTGGGATAAAAAAGAATATGAAGCAATGCAAAAAGTAATAGACTCTGGAATGTTTACCATGGGTCCAAAGGTTAAAAGTTTTGAAGAGCAATTTTCAAAATTTTTTGGTTCTAAGTATTCGGTTATGGTTAATTCAGGTTCTTCAGCAAATTTGCTGATGGTAGCAGCACTCTTTTTTAGAAAAACATCACCATTAGTTCCAGGTGATGAGGTAATTGTTCCTGCAGTTTCTTGGAGCACAACTTATTATCCTTTAGCTCAGTATGGCCTAAAGCTTAAGTTTGTTGATATTGATCTTCATACCTTGAATTATGATTTAGATGCCTTAGAGAAGGCTATTTCAAATAAGACTAGATTAATTATGGTAGTTAATTTGCTTGGAAACCCAAATGATTTTACAAAAATAAATTCAATTATTTCTGGTACACAGATAGAAATAATTGAAGATAATTGCGAATCAATGGGAGCTAAATATGAGGGGAAATATACTGGAACTTTTGGGCTTATGGGAACATTCAGTACATTTTTCTCTCATCATATTTCAACCATGGAAGGAGGTTTGATTGTTACTGATGATCAAGAATTATATGAAATCATGCTATCAATTAGATCTCATGGATGGACAAGGCATCTTCCAGAAAATAATCTTGTGAGTGGAAAAAAAAGTGCCGACCCTTTTAAAGAATCTTTTAATTTCGTATTGCCAGGCTACAATGTTAGACCACTAGAGCTATCTGGTGCAATTGGTATAGAGCAGCTTAAAAAACTACCTATGTTATTGGATGGAAGGCGAAAGAATGCTCTTCCATATAGGAAGTTGCTAGAAAATAATCAAAACTTTTATATTCAAGAAGAAATTGGTGAATCTAGCTGGTTTGGTTTTAGCTTAATTATCAAAGAGAATGCAAGTCTTACCAGAGAAAAATTAATAGAAAAACTCTCTTCACTTGGAATTGAATATCGTCCAATCGTAACAGGGAATTTTGCTAAAAATAAAGTCTGTGAGTATTTTGATTATGAGATTCATGGAAAATTAAAAAATGCAGAATACCTAGATAAAAATGGGATTTTTATAGGAAATCAGCACTATGATATTAGTGATATGATCGAATTAATTAATAACATCGAGGATAGTTAAAATGAATAATTCAAAAAATATCATTTCGTTGGAAGAAAGCTCTATTGCAGTTATTGGGCTTGGATATGTTGGCTTGCCCTTGTGTGTAGAATTAGGAAAAAAATATAAGACTTTGGGTTTTGATATTAATAAAAATCGTATTCAAGATCTAATGAAGCTAGATGATAAAACTGGTGAAGTTAGCTTTTCTGAACTCAAATCTAGTACAAAACTTAATTTTTCAAATTCAGAAGATGATTTAACTAACTCTAATGTATTTATTATTACAGTTCCTACACCAGTTGATGAATCAAAAGAGCCTGATCTAACTCCTCTGATTAATGCATCTAAATTAGTTGGAAAATATATTAAAGACGGCTCAGTAGTAATTTATGAATCAACTGTTTATCCAGGAGTAACTGAGGAAACTTGTGGCTTAATTTTAGAAGAAGTGTCAGGCTTAACTCTAAATATTGACTTTTATTTAGGTTATAGTCCTGAGCGAATAGTTCCAGGTGATAAATCTAAAAATTTTAAAGATATCCTCAAAATTACATCAGGGTCTTCACCTGAGTGTGCTAAATTTGTTGATTCATTGTATTCAAGTATTGTTCTTGCTGGTACTTATTGTGCTGAAAATATTAAGACTGCAGAGGCAGCAAAGGTAATTGAAAACACTCAAAGAGACGTGAATATTGCCTTAATTAATGAATTCTCACTTATTTTCAGTAGGCTTGGTATTGACACTAATGAAGTGATCAATGCTGCAAGTACCAAATGGAATTTTATTGAACTCCGTCCAGGTCTTGTCGGCGGCCACTGTATTGGTGTTGATCCATATTATTTGATACATCATGCAAAACAAAAAGGCCATATTCCTGATTTAATTATGACAGCGCGCAAAATCAATGAGCAAATACCTCTTGACATTTGTCAAAAGTATCTTGATTTGATCGGACAAAGTCGAGCTTATGTTGGAAGTAGGTGTTTGATTGTTGGCGCAACATTTAAGCCTGATTGTAATGATCTTAGGAATAGCAAGGTTAAAGATATTTTTGATATATTAACTGAAAAAGGTGTTTTAATTGATATTCTAGATGAGGTAGCAGATGTTAAAGAGATTGCTAACATCTTCGGCACTAATGTAATTAGTAAAATTGATGAAAGCAAAAAATATGATGGAATTATTTTGTGTGTTGACCACAAATTTGTTCGTGAAAAAGATATTCAGTATTGGAGATCAATGTTGAATTCATCCGGATGTCTTTTGGATATTAAAGCTATATACAGCAAAGATAATACAGATTTTAGATTATAGCTATAGCTATTAATGCTTCATAAACTTTTCTTCTATTACCAGAAATATTAACAGTAAATTTTAGTACTTTTGACAAGAAAACAAAATATATTAATTAGTTACTTTTTTCTTATCTCTCATCTTTTTATAAGCATTATTGATAATGAACTAGGTCACTACTCGGCATATGTATTTGCCAATATTTTAGTCTTGACTCACATTAAGTCAAACTTCAATAATAATGGCCCTTTGATTAAACTATGGTTATTAATTTCTTTATTCGCTCTATTAGTTCTTTCTTTTACAGTTGACGGTTCAATACTTAGCAAAATACTTTTTTATAATTATTTTTTCTTAACTTTTATGCTTCTTTCTTTGATTTTGCAATATTCACAAAGTTTTAATAATCATATTGGTTTAGGTAAAGATATTGCTTTGTATATATTTTTGGTATTGATGGCATCATTTCTTGTTAATAATAATTCTGTTGGAAGATTTAGTGGATTTTATGAAAACGTGCTCAACTTTACTGGATTAATTGCTGTTATTGCAAGCCTGATTTTTTTACGTCTTAAGGCTATTTATTTCTTGCTCTATTTAATTGGACTATCAATATTAACTTTTATGTCACAATCTAAGGCTTTAGCTTTGGTCTTGTTATCATCAGCTTTTATATATGTTTTTCGTATTTCAAAAAGCTTAGCACTGACAAGTGTTGTGCTGAGTTTAGGAATGATTTTCGCTTTTCTTGCCTACATTGATTTTGAATTGATAGCTGATGTATTTTCACTTAGTCAGGGAGCTACTTTAGATAGGCTGGATAGATATTTTAGGCTATCTGAAATAACTCTTAATATCAATACTCTTGCAAATCCAACGCTTTGCAGTAGATTCTATATAGAAACATGCCTTACATCAGAGTCTTTTGTAGTTGGCTCTCTTTTGAGCTATGGCTTATTAACAGGAACTATTCTATTTGTTTTATTTGCAAAACTGGCTTTACGTCTAGAAGTTTTACCTTTGTTATTTTTTATGATTTTTTCAGCTGGTTTGTTTACACCAAGCATACTATTCGTAACTTATTGTTTAATATTAATTTACATTTCTAAAGAGGCACTTGAGCGTGATAAAGATTTTATCAGTACAAAATCCTAATAGAGTAGCCAAATCTAGCATATTAAGGTTATATATTGCTCTAAAAGAGAATGGTAAAAAAGTTAATTTTTTATGTATTGGAAATGACATTTTTCATAGAATCCTTGATAAAAACAAAACTAAAAAAGAGAGATTTTTATGGCAGTCATTTTGTAATTTCTCATATTGGTATTTTCCTGGCTTAATTCCAATAAATAAGATAGATATAACTCTTTCCCGCATCTGGGCAAAAAGCTATATCAAACAATTAAAATTAGAACCAAATGAAAATAAAGTTCTTATAATTGCAGAAGCTGGACCTTCATCAATAATTGTCAGAGAACTATTATTGAAATATAAAAATTTAAAAGTTCATTATCGTATTAATGATCAGATAAATAGTTTCAGAGTTCCTTCAGCATATGTTGCGGAGAGTCATGAAAGAATATTGGGGTCATTAAATAGCAATATAACAATAAGTGCCCCAGCTCCAATGCCTAATAAAAAAGTATTGCATATTCCTCCAGGTGTTGATTTTATTAATAGAAGCTTAAATTTGCAAAAGAATATTCTGTATTGGGGGGTGTATCCGATTGCTAAGCATCATTTACAATCTCTTTTGAGATATTTTCATGATTATAAGGTTCAATACACTGGATCAATTGATCATAAGGTAGAGGGAACTGAATTTTTAGGATTTTTGTCTCCAAGTGATTTGTCTAATCGCATTTCAACAGTTTCATTGGGGGTTATGATTTTTCCTGATGATAGATTTGATTGGTGGTTATGGTCAAATAAGATGCTCTTAATGCAAAGTTTAAACATACCAATTATTGGAATGTTAAAAGAATCTGGAGATAATATATTTGATATATATCCAAACATGACTTCAATTTTTGAAGAACATGGATTTGTTAGGCATCAGGAAATAGAATGCAGCAAGAATAAAACTTTTGAATTTTATGATTGGAATATTTTTACAAAAAAAATAATTGGTGACCACACTGTATAGTTTATTTAAGACATTTTTCTCTAGAAAATGGTTACTATTATTTATAGTAATTCTTTCTATTACCTCAGCACTTTTAGAGGCATTAGTAATTTATGGACTTTCTCAATTCGAATACTTAATTGAATTAAAAGACATAGATTTTATAATTTCTGCATTAATTTCACTTGCTCTGATATCAATGTTAGCAAGAATTTGCACACTCTGGTTTACAAACAATCTCGTGTTGAAGTTTACATCATCAATTAATCGCCAACTATATAATCTTGGTTGCCTAAAAGCCTTTAATGCTAGATATAAAATTTCAGAATCTATTAGCTTGACAGAAAAATGTCAAATTATTGGTACATCGGTGATGGTGCCAGTTTTCAATGCCGCCTCTGCACTCATAATTGCAATTTCGTTAATTCTATCTCTAATATACATATATGGTAATGTGATCCTTATTTCTTTAGCTATTATTCTAATTTTTTATATTAGTGTAATATTGCTTGTGAAATCACCTTTGTGGAATAATTCTCAACTTTTAGCCAAGTATCAAAGCAATAGAGCATCCATCATTTCTGATACATTAAGTGGTTCTCATGAAATTTTTGCATACCATAAACGAGATGAAGTAAAAAAAACTTATGGAATTAATGAAGATGTTTTTATAAGAAGTGCTTCTCGTGTGCTATTTTTTGGTGCAGTTCCAAAATTTATAATTGAGTCAATCCTCATAATCTTACTAATGCTGGTTATTTATGTTTCTCAGAAATCTGGTAACTTAATAACAGTTTCAGACCTTTTAGCCATGGGATTTGGTGGTATTAGGCTTGTCCCTTTGTGCCAACAGGTATACAACGGTTGGGCTCGTCTAAGATCAAATAGAAAATCTTTAATGGAAATTATTGAATTTATTAATGTTAATGATGATTTTGTAAATGCAAAAAATATACCAACTTTATCCTTAAACGACTCCGACTATTTATTTCAATGGACTAGCCTTCCAGAGCATGTAAGTTACCATGAGAATTTTTTAAATATCTCTTTAAGTCCAGGAGGCACAACACTTCTTCAAGGACCAAGTGGCTCAGGAAAGTCAACCCTCGTAAATTCTTTAATTAGATGCGCATATTTAAAAAAAATAAATATTGGAATAGTTGCGCCTTATAACTCAAGACTTGGCAACAGAATACAAGATTATTTTAATTTCTTTGAAGTTCCCATTGATGAAAATCTATACAATATATTATCAAAATTTGGCTTGACTGATAATTCTAATGTTCAAAACTTTTTGAAATTGCAAGTAGCTAAATTATCTACTGGAGAATTTCAAAGATTGCAGTTTGCTCGTGATATATTAATAAAACCTGATTTATTAATTATCGATGAATCATTTTCAAATATTGATCGTAAAACTGTAAAAATAATAATGGATGAACTTTTACTTTTAAATAAGACTAGGGTTTTATTGATTTCTCACGTAGATCTTAATATTAGTAATCTTAAAACAACGGTGAGGTTAAAATAATGCTGATTTTTTTTGCTCAAGAAATAATTATTTAGTTTTGAAAGAATGGATTAAAAGGAATAAGTATAATCCTGAAGACGTAACCTTGGTTAACTTCGATGTTGGATCATCTGTTGAAGCAATTAACGAAGGAAAAATTCTATGTAATGAGCATAATATTATATTTGAAGAGGCAGATAATCCTGCAATTCAGGCTTGTTTTAAAAGAGCTATTGAATTAGCAAAAGAAATCTCTTCAGAATGGGTTGCTTACCAACAACAAGACACATGGTCAATAACTAAAGATTTTTATCATCATCTAAATACTCGATTAAATAATCTTGGGCACAGAGAAGAAATTGGATTTGTCGGTGTCAATATTTATCATGATTATAATGATATTAAGAAAATAGATGGTACAGAAAAATGGATGACTCCAGCTCGCTGCATGTTGCAAGTCGGAGATGGTTGGTATCGCCGTAAGATAGGGACACGAGTTAATTTTGATGCTTTTGAGCAGAAAGATTTTTTAACAGAGAGTATTTTTTGGGTTTTAGGTGCGTGTCATATAAATACATTTAATAACATCAAGGTTGATGATAGGTTCGAATTCATTTTAGGATTTGATGACATGATTTTCCAGCTACTTCTCAAGAATAAGTATCAGCTAGTACTTTCTGGCTTAGATTTAGCTCATGATCAAAGCATGAAAGAGGGGACTGGTATCCAAAAAAAGTCTACGGTGGCTGCCGAATCTTTAGTTAGAAAATTCTATGGAAGAACAGATTATAGAAAAGTATGGAAAGATAAGCACGGGTTTGATTTCAACTTCCAGAAACATAGATTTAACTTTAAAAATCAACTTCTTGGAAGGATATGTAGTCGAATTGTAAGAATATTGTTGCCTTATTATTTTAGCGGATTAGACTCTGTAATGAGACATGAGTACAAAAATAATGAAAAGGTACAAAAATCAGAACTCGTAGAAAAATTTTATAAACATGACTCAAAAATGGGTCCAATTATGTATTTGGAGGAATTATGATAATTGCAGAAATTGGTTGGAATTTTATGGGAGATATGGATTTAGCTGAAGATATGATTAGAGCAGCTAGTCAATCTGGAGCAACAGATGTAAAGTTTCAATATTGGCGTGAAGATCTTTTGAAACCAGGTCCATGGGATACGGATGGAAGGCGTGAAATTTATAAATCTGCACAATTAGATGATTCTAGAATAGATCATTTAAATAGATTGGCCTCTAATTACAATGTCGGAGCTTTTTATAGTGCTTTTTCACAATCAGGTTTAAAGCAATTACATAAGGTTGGCCAGAGAGTAATAAAAATCCCATCTCATGAAATATACAATCTTGACTTGATAAAGACTGGCTTAGAGTTATTTGATAAAGTAATTCTTAGCACTGGAGCTTGTTCTGAAAAAGAGCTAATAGCTGTTTCTGAGTTATGCAAAAAGTATAAGTGTCATCTTGTAGTTATGCATTGCGTTTCGAGTTATCCATGCTCTGAAGAAGTTATGAATCTTCCACGTATTAACTCTCTCAAAGCTCTTTTTCCAGGTGCTGAAATGGGATTAAGTGACCATACCTCTTCAAAAATTATACCAGCCATATCAGCTGCTTTTGGAGTCTCAGTAGTTGAAAAGCATTTTACAACAGATCATTCATTACCAGGAAGAGATAATCAATTTGCACTATTACCACAAGAATTTTCTGAGATGTCTATAAACTTTAAACAATCTCATGAAGCATGTATTTACAGAGGAATGGATGCTCAAGAAAGTGAAGAAGACATAATGAAAAATTATCGAGGAAGATGGGGTAGCAACTAAACATATGAAATGCCTAATTGCTACCTCTTTTCAGGGTATTGAAACTATAAAAGAAGATTTAGATAAAAATTTTGAATGTGAATATCTTCCAGATATTGTACTTCCTATGGAAGGATATGAGGATGTAGAAGTTTTAGTTGTGAACCCAAATAATCTAAAATTTAGGTTAAATGAGAACACACTTTTAAAGATGGTAAATCTGAAATATGTTCTAACAATTTCTACAGGAGTCGCACACATAGATTTAGACTATCTAATATCAAAAAATATAAGTCTTATTTCTTTGAAAGATAAAACTCATTTGATGAATGATATTACTGCTACTGCAGAGTTAGCTTTTTTATTTTTGATGGCCCATGCTAGAAAGTTAATACCTTCAACAAATATTGGTGCTATTAAGAAATGGGATTGGAGACCTTTTGAAGGAAAACAAATAAATGAGTTTACAATAGGATTGCTTGGCTATGGCAGGTTAGGCCATCTTTTTGAATCTTATTGTTTAAATATGGGTGCAAATCCAATATATTATGATCCGAACGTAAATGGTGGAGTAGCCTCCATAACTAATTTATTTGAATGTTGTGATGTTATTTCTATTCATGCATCCTTTACTCCTGGTATGTCAACTTTAATTGATGCAGAGGTTCTAAAACTAGCTAAGAGCAATCTTCATATTATAAATACAGCAAGAGGTGAATTAATTAATGAGACTGAGCTTGTTGATTTTCTTAAAAAAAATCCAGGAGCGCACTACAGTACTGATGTAATTGCAAATGAAAGCAATAAAGAGGAAAGTGCAGTATATAAATTTTGGATGGAGTCTGATCAAGTAACAATGACTCCTCATATTGGCGGCATGACTTCAGGTTCACGAAGAAGAGCATATAAATTAGGGGTAGAATCATTGATTAAAGAGGTGGTGAATTAAATGGAAAAAGTTCTTTCAGTAACACTTGCAAGAGGAGGTTCCAAAGGAATCCCTTATAAAAATTTAGCTTTGATTAACGGTATTCCTTTATTAGCGTACACAATTGCTGAAGCGAGAATGTCTGGACAAATCGATGAAGTTTTAGTTTCCAGTGATAATATTGAAATCTTGGCTACAGCCTATCAGTATGGCGCTACTCCTATATTGAGGCCAAGCCATTTGAGTCAAGATACCTCAAAGCCAATTGAATGTATTCAACACGCCGTAAACTTTTATGAAGAAAAAAATGACATTAAAGAAAAATACCCATTTATTGTAGAACTCTTATGTACCAACCCTTTTAAAACTAGTGATGATATTGATCATGCATTAAAGATTCAGCTAGAAACTAATGCCGATTCTGTAATCGCTGTAATGCCGCTTGAAGACCATCATCCAATAAGAATAAAAAAGTTAGAAGATGGTTTTATAAGGGATTTTTGCTTAGAAGAGATCCCAGAGTCTCGTAGGCAAGATTTAAAGCCACAAGCATATATTAGAAACGGTTCAATATATTCTATGAGAAGGGATATGATGGATAAAGGAACTAGGTATGGTACAGAAGACTCAAGAGCATATATTATGCCGCGAGAAAGGACTGTCAATATTGATGAGCCAATGGATTTATTATTTGCAGATATGCTGATGTCTAAAAATCCTCGAGAATATGTGAAGCCCTTAATGGATTATGATGAAGCATTTACGTATGTAGAAAAGGAGTATTTTTTATGATTTACATGTTTGGGTATGGTATTCAGGGCAATGCTCACGCAAAAAATTTGCGAGATTCAAGTTTTGATTTAGTTATAATTAATCGTGGTGATAAATATATTAAAGATGCAAGAGATGATGGATTTATTGCATTCAATGAATGCCCATATGATGATGTTAAAGACGGAGATATTCTCTATATTTTAATTCCTGAAGAGGGTCATAAAGTCCTTGTAGAGCATCTAATTGCAAATATAGATAAAAAAGTTACAGCTGTTTTTGCACATGGTTTTTCGTTAGTTTATGAAGGAATTAATTATCCTAACAATTGGGATATTATTATGATTGCTCCGCGATATCCTGGTAGTCAAGTTAGATCTAGATATATTGAAGGAAATGGTGTTCCGGCATATATTTCAGTTTTTCAAGACCACACAGGCTCTGCAGAGTTGACTTTAAATAATTTATGCAAAGGCTTGGGTTTTGATAAGGGTGGCACATTAGAAGTATCTCCTGAAGAAGAAACTTTAGTTGACCTTGCAGTAGAAAATATCATGGCTCCAAGTTTCTTTATTTTTGTTCAAACCCTCTTCTCTGAATTAATAAAAAGAGGTGTTCGTCCAGAAGTTGCATGCATGGAACTATACTATAGTGGAGAGACAGGCGCAGTTAGGACTGCTATGTCAAAATATGGCCTTTATAAAGGTTTACAGATGAATGCCTCACCCACCTGTCAATATGGGGTCTCAAGCTCAGCTAAGCACTTGTCAGAATCGACATGGATTAACGACTTTATTAAATCAAGATTAGATAGAATTGAGAGCGCTGAATTCGCTAGTGAACTCTCCGATATTGATCATACAGAATCTGTAAAAAGTACTTTTTTTTCTTCAGCTGTGAGCAATGACATTAAAAAAGCAGAGGCTGGCTGTAATTTAATATTTGGAGAGAAGAAGTGATTCTTATAATTGGAGCTAGCGGCAATCTAGGTCAACATATTCTTCATGAATACAGTAGTGAGGATGTCATATTAACCTATGGAAGATCACAAGCACCATCATCTGAAAGAATTATTCATTTCCAAGGCGATCTAATGGATTTAGATAGTTTTCGTAAAACTTTAGATAAAATTTTTTCTCTTTATAGTATAGATCGCATCATATACAATTCTGCTTTCACCGAGCACTCCAATAATCTTTCTGGATTATCAGCATTGGCGGTTCAAAAAATATTGGGTGTTAATTTTCTTGGATACCTTACACTGTTACAGAAAATTGAGTCTATCTCTGAGAAATACGGCCAAATTAAACTAGTATATATATCATCAAACAGCATTAAAACATTGAATGCTTCAAACTCAGTATATATATCATCTAAAGCAGCAGCAGAAATATTATCTCTTTCAACTACTAAAAATTTAGCAGAAAAATTAATAATTAATATTATTAGACCTGGACTAATGAATAGTGAGATGACTAGTGATAGATTTGATTCTGTTGTAGATGATGTCATATCTAAGACTCCAATAAAGAAACTTGTTAGTTCAGATCAGGTTGCAAAGGCTATATTTCAAATTTTAGAGAATGATTTATTAGTGGGACAAATTATTACAGTTGATGGAGGAAGAACTATATGAGAGTTACTTGTACACCGCTCGGCATGTTCCACATAAAAGATGAATTAGAGGGATTATTTCCAAATTTAATTTTGAATTTTACGAAAGGAATTGTTGAAAAATCAAAAACGGAAGAGCTTTTAATGAATGAGAAGTATGTTGTAATAGGATCAGAAACCCTTGGTGCAGACTTCTTAAATAAAACAAAACTAAAGATGATAGTTAGATTTGGAGGAAGTTTAGAAAATATTGATCTTGATGCAGCTAAAAAAAATAATATTAAAGTAATAAACTATAAATCAGCTACAGTTTCAAATGAGGTAGCCAACTTAACTGTGGGATTCGTTATTGATGCTGCATATAGTTGCGCACGTTTAATTTTAGCCAACAAGTCTGGAGAATGGAGAAGACCAATGGTTCAAGGTAGCAATGCGTGCATCTCTGTATTTGGGAGTGGTCAAATAGGCAAGCTAGTTACTAAAAAATTAGAGAATATTGGTTTTACTTATGTAAATAATATATCTATGCAAAAAATATTATCTACTGATAACTATTATAATGATCTAGAAAAAGTTTTTATTGATTCTGACATTGTTGTTCTTAATTCATCATACTTATCTTGGGATAAAAGTGCATTCAATAAACTTCTTGCAAATAGCGATAATATTAGCCTAGTAAATACGGCTCGTGGCAATTTATTAAATGAATCAACAATTTTAGAATGCCTTAATAACGGTAGCTTAAAAAATTATTACTCAGACGTAACTTCTTCTGAACCACCAAATAATCATTCCCAATCGCTTATTAGTCATAAGAACGCTTATATAACTCCACATATTGGAGGATACAGCAAAAAATCATTGATTGAGGTTGGTACAGGGGTGCTTGAATACTTTACAAGAGATCTTAATGATTAAAGTTTTTTGTACAGCTCCTATTAATCGGTTTTTAAAGGAATTAAAAATACCTCCAAATTTGGATTTACGAGTTATTGAATACGCTACTGGCAAAGATTTGACTGCTGGTTTGAATTGGTGTGATGCTCATATCTCAAATGCAAGAGTGCAAATTGATTCATCAATATTGTCTGAAGCTAAAAACATAAAGTACATATTTCAACCTGCAATCGGAAGTGAAAACTTAGATAAGTCAATATATAGCTCTAAAATTAAAGTTGATGGACTATGGAATCAAATTGAATTCCGTAAAAATCATAATACCACGGCAGAGCTTGCAATTAGTCTCATTTTGACTGCTATTAAAAATTTTAGAGCGCTTACAGATGATGTTAAAACTTCTGGCTCATGGGATAATCGAAGATATTTTATTAGGGACATACAGCACTGCAAAGTTGGTATTATAGGTTTTGGTATTGTTGGTCAAGGGTTACGTAAATTATTAAAGGGTTTTGGTTGCGATGTTATGGCCTATGACCCATATTTAGAAGACAAAATTTTTTTAGACTCAGATGTGCAGAAAGTTAAATTAGAACAGCTTATAAAAAAAGCAGACATAATAAGTCTACATTGCCCTCTAAATAGTGAAACATACAAGATGCTTAATAATGAGAGTTGTTCAAATATGAAGCAAAACACAGTTATAGTTAATTGTGCTAGAGGAGGAGTAGTTTGTGAAGAGATGGTACTTGATAAACTTGCAAAAAAAACCTTAGGCGCTTATGCAGCTGATGTCTTGGAGGGTGAAAATCCAGCGGGTGTTGCTAGTCACAATTTGGTTCAAGCTGCAGAAAAATATAATAATCTTATTGTTACTCCTCATGTAGGTGGTTCCTCATACGCTTACATGCGAAGTATATTTCAACTAGCTTTCGATAGAGTGGTAGAAGAGATTGTATAAATACAAATTTATTGTATCCAGAAAATTTCAGGTAAATCGTTATTTAGGCTATATAAAATTTTATGGCATTGAAAAACACGATGTAGAATTTTTTGATGTTACTAATTGGACTGGTGGAGATTGTGGGATTGATTTTCCATATAAATTTAATAGAAAAGTACTTGAACGTCCAAAAATATTAAGGAATATATCTTTTGGTAATTATTTTCATTATTTAGTATGTCTTGTTTTAATTTTTAATTCGATAATCACAGCATTATTTTCTAGAAAAGTTGAATCAAATGTAATTTTTATTGATCAATATTTTTCTCCCTTTGAAGTTTTTGCGTTGACAAAATGCCTATCAAAAAATAATTTAGTTATAGTCCATCAACATGCTTTGAACTGCCAGAATCAATTAGATCGCAATTTCTTCAAAGATATGTTTGAATTAATAACACACAAACTAATAAAAAATATTTTTTATATAGTAATGTTTAAAATACGTTATGTGGCCTTTGCAACAAGCATTAGTGGAAAGGACTCATTTTCGAAATCTTTAAAAGGTATTAATGCTTATTTAGTTGGTGATATAAATTTAACAAAGATAGTTGAATCAAATGTTACCAATAAAACAAGAACTATAATAGATTGCGTTGGTATAATTTCACCTGGTATGTATAGGTATAATTCAAAAACCTTAGCGCTTGCTCAGTCTGATTTTTTTAAAACTGCTGAAGAAGCGGCAAAATGTTTGTTCGAAGATATTAACCTTATATATAGATTGAAGGCGGGCGAACCATTAAATTTATTTACGAAAGTTAAAAAATCTGATATGGATCAAGATTTTTATGATTTTTTAGAATCAACTGACGTGATTATTACCTCAAGTGTTTCATCAACATGGCTTGAAGGCTTATTATTTGGAAAGGGGGTTGTTATTGTGCAGAATGAAACATTAGAAAAGGAATACCCAATAATGTCAGATTTATTTCTAGATGTTTTAGATAATTTTTCATACAGAACTACTATAAAATCGCTTGGAAATAACTCATTTTATATTCCTAAAGATAACATAAAAGAATTAAGAATTTTTTTATTAGAAAAAATCACTCCTTTTTGTGATCCATTTAAACTTATAGGTAAATTACAATGGCAAAAATTATAATTGTAGTTAGGGCTAAGAATGAGCAACGCTGGCTCAGATTCTTTTTTGAAAGACTTATGATTCAGACTGAGAAGAGCTTCGAAGTTGTTATAGTTGACAATAATAGTAATGATTTATCTTTAGATATTGCTCGCAGTTATGGCGCAACTATAGTAAATATAAATGAATACAATCCTTCAGCTGCAATAAATATAGGTTTTCAATCAGCAGTTTCTAGAAAGTCAGCTGAGTATGGTGTGATAATAAGCGCACACTGTATTCCAACAAATGAATTGTGGTTAGAAAACCTAATTAATCCAATGCTAAATGATGATCAAATAGTTGGATGTTATGGCAGTCAGGTACCCATGAAGTTTAGCAATGCTGATAATACAAGAGATTTAATGTTTACATTTGGACATGAGTCTCATTATGTTAAGGATAATATTTTTTTCCACAATGCAAATAGCGCATTGAGACTATCATATTACTGGGATTTCCCTTTTGATGAATCTGTAAATCATATTGAAGATTTAGTCTGGGCTCATGAAGTTGTGTCAAACAAAAAAGATTTATTTTATACAGCTAGTGCTAAAGTTTGGCATGCGCATGGGCTTCATCAACATAAAAGTCTTAGCTTTAGGTCAAAAACTGTTATGCAGACTCATATCGGCATTACTGGATTTAAATATCCTGAAGAAGATATATTTAACTTCAAAAATCTTAATATAGCCTTTGTTATAGATACAGACGAAGGTAGTCTGAATGATTATCAAAAGGAAATAGATTCCATTGGGGCGTTCGGTACTCTTCTATCTAAAAAAAATATTGCTCAAGACGATAACGCTAATAGCAATGGTGATCTTTTTGCCAGAATTAAAAGTTCACTAGATTTGTTGAGAATAGAAAATAATATATTTTTTGATGTTGTTTTTTTCTATAGCGATAAGTATAAATCCCTATGTAAAAACGAGCTTATTTCTCGTTTAAATAATTTTTTTTTACAGCTTAGCGATGGCCTAATCGTAGTCGAAAAACTAGAACATGGCATATGTAAAAAAGTTAGTCCTTTAGAAGCTGAATTTGTATCTAAAGAGGCATTACAAGAGGATATATATATTTCCAATGTAGGTAATCTCTCAATATTTTGGTCTGATGTTTTTGAAAATAAAACTATCAATGAGATAAGTTTTACTCCATGTTTGTTAAATTCAGACCAACTTTAATCAAAAATATATCTAAATTTGAGTAAAATAATGAAAGCATTGATAGTTGTAAAGTGCTACAGTCCAGTAATTGGAGGAGTTGAGACTGTGGCGCGACAGACCGCTATAGCATTAAAAGCTAATGGTCATAATGTTACAGTGCTTTGTGCATCAAAAACTTTTTCGTTGACCACAAAAACCGAGTACATTGATGGTATTAAAGTTGTAAGATGCTCCTCTCTAGGTTCACTCTTATCCTTACCAATTACTTTTAGTATCTTTTATAGGTTATATGCTTTATTACGTGAAAATGATTTAGTAATTTTCCACGAGCCATTTCCACTTTCAGCAATATTATGTTCACTTTATAATCTTCAAAGAAGTAAAGGAGTAATTTTTTGGCATAGTGAAATTGTCAGACAAAGGGCATGGCTTGCCATATTTTATAGTTTCTATTCTCGCATGATAAATAAGGTAGAAGCTATAATACATACTTACCCCGAACAGTTAGAAAACTCTATATTCAAGAAACAATTCGCACTAAAAAAAAATTTTTTAATACCCTTGGGAGTTTCGGATCTCAACGATACTTCAGCAAAAAAGCCAGCATTTATATCTTCAAATAAGGAGCGTTTTTGCTTATATTTGGGTCGGCTTTGTTACTATAAAGGGCTAGAAACTCTAGTGAAATCAATGCCTTTTATTGATGATGAAATTACTATCTATATAGTAGGTGAAGGTGAGATTTCTGATTCAAATCGTTTAATACTCAAGGCTGCAAAAAATATTAGATTACATGAAAAATTTGTAACTGAAGATGAAAAGGTTTGGATGCTTGAAAATGCAGACTTTTTTCTTTTTCCTTCGGTCCAAGAGTCTGAAGCATTTGGAATTACTCAAGTTGAATCTTTAAGATCTGGTACTCCAATCATAAATACAAATCTAAATACTGGTGTTCCATGGGTATCAATTAATTCAGAGACTGGTATTACAGTCCAGGCCGGTGATTCAAAGCAATTAGCTGATGCCATTAACTCTCTTTGGCATGATGAAGAGTTGAGAAAAAAATTCTCAAAAAATGCAAAATTGCGATACCAAAAATATTTTACCGAACAAAATATGTTTGATAATTTTAACAATTCAATCGATAGCCTATTTTATGACTAATTACTATGATTTATGTGCTACTAAGCTGAAATTTAAAAATGTTTGTTATATTTATAGATAGCGAATATATTACATGCTAAATATATATTGTTATAAAAAAAAGAATATTCTTATAATGTTCTTATCAATTTATTAAAAATTCAACAATTTAATGAATGAAGAAATTCCTAAAATCATAGTTACAGGTTGCTCGGGTTATGTAGCCTCTGATCTTATTCCAAAATTAAAAAAGTTTCATGAAGTCTTTGGTATTGATATTATCAAAGGGCCTTTTACAAATTTAGTTGGTGATATATCTTCCATCGCTTCAAATGCATCATTAAAACATTTTAATAATGATAGTCTTATTATTATTAATCTTGCTGCAGCTAGATTTGATTTTGGTGCTACTGCTGCAGATTATTATAAATTCAATGTAAAAAGTCATCATAATTTTATGCAAGCCTTAAATGGCTTAAAAATAATAAAATTTATTCATATTAGTTCCGTTGCAAGCCTAGATGGTCGTGACATAACTTACTGTGACGAACTAAATTGTGATGATGCATATAGGTCTACAAAATATTTACAAGAAGTTTTGATTGAAAAATGGTGTCATGATCGCAATATAGAACTAACGATATTATACCCATCTGCTATTTTTTCTAATGATCCTAGATCTGATACCAACATTGGTAAACTTCAATCGTTGGCAAAAATTTTACCCTTTGTTCCTCAAATTAATGTCGTTAAAAGCCTTACATACTTACCAAACTTTTCAAAGTTTATTGTTGACTTGGTTTTTGCTCAAATTCCTGCAGGAAAATACCTAACTATACAGAGCGACTCTTTAACAGTATCAAAAATGATTCAAATCATCTCTGGTCGTTCAATCCGAGTAATTAAAATACCCTTACTTCAACAGATTTTAAAAACATTAGCTAAAATCCTATATATTTTAGGTTTATGTGGAAAAATTGACCTAAAACTCACACCAAATAGAGTTGTTAAGTTATTTAGTGATACGTCATACAGCAATATAAATCATAAAGATGTAAACTTGGATAAATATAAAAGTCAAAGTTCAAATAAATTACCGGAAATTTTGGAAAAACTAAATATAAAATAAAATTATGAATAAGAAACTAATTCTCTTAGAACTTAATGAAATAAATTTTGATTTTGTTGAAAAGTATATTGAAAAAGGTGAATCTTTGCCTGGGTTTGAGCTTCTTTTAAAAAGTGGTGTTTCAATAACTGAGTCTGAATCTCAGTATTCTAATCTGGAGCCTTGGATTCAATGGCCATCCGTTCATACAGGTAAATCCTTCGAAGAACATAATGTTTTTAGACTTGGTGATTTTGTTAATTCATCAGAAGAACAGTTTTTTGAAAAAATAGAGAATGCTGGTTATAAAGTTGGTGCCATAAGTCCAATGAATGCATCTAATAAGTTAAAAAATCCTGCTTATTTTATTCCTGATCCCTGGACCCAGACTCCTTGTGATAATAGCTTTATTAGCAAAAGCATCACCAAAGCAATTGTTCAGGCTGTAAATGATAATTCAAAGTCAAAGCTAACATTCAAAACAATTTTTAATTTAGGGCTTGCTTTTGTTTGGCTTATAAATCCACTTCGTTATTTCCTAATGATCAAATATGCTCTTTTGTCTCTAAGTAAACCATGGAGAAAGGCATTGTTTTTAGATATGTTGCTTTTCGAGTTTCATAAAACATTTTTTAGAAGAAAAAAACCAAGTTTCTCAACATTGTTTCTCAATGCTGGAGCACACATTCAGCATCATTATTTTTTTAATTCACCATTTATTAACTCACCCAACTTGAAAAATCCTAGATGGTATATTGAAAATGATGAAGATCCTTTTCTAGAAATGCTTGTAGTTTATGACAATATGATACTTGATCTTTTATCGCAGCCAAATTCAGAAGTTGTTATCGCAACTGGATTATCACAGAAGCCATATGAGGAATTAAAATTTTATTATCGACTTAAAGATCATGAATCATTCCTAAAGAAAGTTGGTATAGATTTCACCAACGTTGTTCCAAGAATGACAAGAGATTTTTTGGTATCCTTTGATAATTCTGAAAAAGCATTATTGGCAGAAAAAAAGCTTTCCAAAATTCTTGTTAATGATGAAGTTAGATTATTTGGAGAGATAGATAACAGAGGCAAAGACATATTTGTAGTATTGACCTATCCTTTTGAAATAATTGATTCGACTATGATATGTTATTCAAATAACATATTACATCTTGCTGATTTGGTTAATTTTGTTGCCATAAAAAATGGTGAACACCAAAGCAAAGGTTTTGTATATTATTCTAACGGATTATTAAAGTTTGCACCTCCTGAAAAGTCTCATGTTTCCAAGATTCATAATACAATTCTTCAGTTCTTTGGTGTACATCAATAATCATATTAAATATACCCACTCTGACATTATTTAATTCCAATTCTTTTAACCTAAAATCTTTTCACTTTATGTTGTTCTCAGATGGTTTTGTTTGGTAAAGTTATTGGGTGTTGTAAATATAAACCTATACTCATTTAAATGATTAAATTTAAAAAGATTAGCCAAGAAAAGCCATATCTCCTGTTTAAAAAAAAATATTATGAAGCGTTAAAAGCAAATCAAAAAAACATTGAGGCAATAGCAATCTCTTCATTTAACAAAGAGAATAACGAGGTTGATTCAAGGTTTGTAAATTTAAAATTTATTGAGAGCAATAAATTTATTTTTTTTAGTAACTATAATTCTCCAAAATTTAGTGCTTTTAAATCACATAATCAGGTTTCAGCTCTTTTATTTTGGTCTGCAACAAACACTCAAATAAGAATGAAAGCAAAAATTAAGAAAACCTCCTTAAAATATAATCATGAGTATTTTAAAAAAAGATCCCGAAAAAAAAATGCTTTAGCAATTAGCTCCAATCAGTCAAAGCCGATTTCATCATATGAAGAGATAATTAAAAGATATAATGATACATATCAAGAAAAGAACTTATTAATTTGTCCTGATTATTGGGGTGGATTTTCATTTATTCCATATTATTTTGAATTTTGGGAAGGCAATAATTTTAGAATTAATAAAAGATTAGTATATGAAAAAATTGAGAAGCATTGGAAAAAATGTATTATTCAACCATAATTTATTGCGCATTAAGATTTTTAGTATAAAATTTACACCCATGATAAATTACTTAAAACTAGTTATATCTGCTCTATTATTTAATTTCTTACTTATTTCCAAGGGTAACCTCAAATAGTTTCTTCAAAAAAAAATATAACTGCTATTAATAACAGGATTAATGCTGACAAAGTTATGCTTATTGATGCTGATGGCAAAAAACAAGGCATAATTCTTTTTTCTGAAGCAATGGAGTATGCAAAAAAAGCTTCACTAGACCTGGTTCAGGTTTCTCCTTCTGATTCAAAACCAGTTGTTTGTAAGCTCCTAGATTATGGCAAACATCTTTTCGATAAGAAAAAAAGCATTTCATCTTCAAAGGTTAAAGTTAAAAGAAATACCACAAAAGAGATTAAATTTAGACCTTCTACAGACGTAGGTGA
>MDTB01082033.1_pt1 | contig 23856 bp, 19 predicted proteins | sample 811161 | NCBI WGS metagenome assembly MDTB01 (sample SAMN05326650, study PRJNA326480) | marine metagenome | isolation source: seawater | place: Mediterranean Sea | collected 2009
AATAAATCGCCCCAAAAACACCCTCCCGACGTTCGCCGGTTTCTAGTTCATCCATGTCGCAGATGTCTGCAGTCATCGACATCATGATTGTGAATAGACCACCAATGCCGAATGCGAAAAGTGGAAGAGGTAATAGCATCAACCATGGTTTGTCGGGAGAGAAACCCCACCAAAATAGCATATAGCCAAAAATTGAAATTGACTGCGTATACAGTAAAGTTTTTTTCTTGCCAAATTTTTGCGCGCTGTGATTGACTATCGGTATAACTAAAAAACACGTGCATAGTGCGCCCACTGATCCGAATAAGGTTGGCCATACCCCGGCTTGAACTGGATCGCCATTGTTCATGTAGTAAACAACGATAAACCATGAAAATGCAGCAATCGTTTGGAAGGCATTGAAGATAAGAAATGTTGAAATGCATATCTTTTGGAAAGGTTTATTTTTCAGTGTAGTGATGATTCCTTGAATAAAATCCTGTAACGACACCTTTTTAGTGGCTGAGATTTCCCCAAAGTTATGTTCGAGTTTTTCCGTGTTGTTAACTGTGCAGAAAAAGGCGGGTATAGTCGCTAAAACCATACAACCCCCTCCGATCCAGATTGAGAGTGTTTTTGCGCCTTCGGCTGCAGATGAGAACCAAGCCGGATCATATAAGATCACCCAAAACCACGGCGCGATAACCCATGCCCATTGACCTATCCATTGTGCAACTGCCATAAGCCGAGTTCGCTCGTGGTAGTCAGTACTCATTTCGTACCCCATTGCTACATAGGGGACTCCAAAGATGGTCATCCCAAGCCAAAAGATGCAACACCACGCCAGGAAATAATAAAAATTGTACATTTCGGAATTCTCGACCGAAAGCTGCCACATCATTAAAAACGAAAATCCTGAGATGATAGCTCCAATGAATACATAGGGTCGGCGTTTTCCCCAACGCGATACGGTATGATCTGATATGTAACCCATGAGAGGATCTGTAATAGCATCAATTGTTTTCGGAATGAAGAATATAAGGGACCATAGCAGGGGACTCATTCCTAATCCCTGAACGAGGATTACCATAAATATTCCAAGCGCCGCGGGGAACATTTGGTTGGCCAGCATCCCGATACCAAAGGCAATTTTTTGATTTAGTGGTATTGGCAGGCGGATCTTTTCTTTGATATTACTTTCAATCATATAATTCCATACCGTTGTTATTATTTTTCTTTTTTACTTATGCTCAAGTTTAGTCGTTTGGTCGAGTATTGTCCCGCTAGCCGCGACATATTTGTGGTCAACGATCCATTAAACGGATCTTCGATAAAAATAAAAAGGCGATATTCACCGGGTTTCGGTGCACAAAAATTATTTGATTGATATCAAGACCTTTCCCGGTCCAAAAAATCTCTGGCTGTAGTTCCAAGTCGCCCCAATCGCTTTAGCTGGCTCTATCTACTTGATCCATGAGCTCTCGCCGATCGTCAAGTCGATACTCTTTTGTCGATAATAAAACTAAATATTCTCTCTATAAGTGCTCTCCCGCAACCAATATTGCGACATTTATTCTATTTTCATTTAACACTGTCATTGCGAACCCAACGGGCAGTGGTATTTCTGGAAGCTTTCCTATCAAAAGAAAATATATTATCGGCGTCATTTCAGTGTGACGGCCATTTTCTAAAAAGAGACCATACCAAGTCGGTGTTCTCTCCTGCTTTTGTCCCCATAAAAATACAAAAGCGCCCACGCATTGATTTTTATTAGTTATGACAAAGTTGTCATATCGATACTTGTTCGCGGCAGCTTTTTCACTACTATTTTGTTCAATTGGCCTTCCCCAGAGGGTACCCGCCACCCATCAGTGTCCCTTGGCACCTCACTCTGACACAGTGTAAGGACCCTCGTAATTACTTAGGTGTAGACAGTCCATCAGATTCGCGATATCTCCATACGTTTGAGAGGATGGCGAGTCTAAATCTTGACATCTCTAAGATACTATCTTGAAGGTTTCTGGATTTGCGCTTGCCAGCTCGATTGTTGTTGGATGGTCACCATCGATTAAATGAATCATTTCAGATATTTTATTTACTGCATCTCAAACGCGCGGGATTCCTAGCCTTAGATTGAGTTCTTTACCTATGCCCTACATCAACAGAGCTGGATGATGTTTTAATCGCTGCACAACTCGTCCGATACTTTTTAGTTGTCTCGCTACCCCTTTATTTCGTCATAATCGAAGCCATGTCGTTCTCAAGCAACATTAAGACCCCATGCAAACTAAAAGCCCTGATGCCTCAGCCTCATCTAAGATCTGAAGAGCGCTTTTATCCCCATCTTTGGTTTTTCGAGTGACAGAAACCTTATCCCTTGCATAGCCGTTATTAAATGGTTACGTATCTCATTTTTGTAGTGATTCAAATGCCCCAAATTGCCAATTGCGTATTGCTAAAACAGCAGTCACTCCATTCTTGTGTTTTATAGGCACTCCGGTATCGTCGAGGTTGATATTTTCAAATTCTTGCGCAAGCTTGTTGATTTTTTTATGGAATTCTAGCGAGCTATTTCGTGAAAATGTTCCATTGAGTACCACTAGCATTTCATTCTCTTTCGCAAAACTGGTCTTAAAGAACTCTCGCCCAATAGTTTCCCGAAAGACATTTTGCATGGGTCCATTTTTTCGCCATTGAAAGTTTGGAGAAACTAACACCTTAATGCGATTATTTGGTAATAATTCTATAATCTTCAAGCGATCCAACTGAGCGAGCTTTTGCACACATTGATGCTCAGTGATATTGTATCTTGATATTATATCCTCAAGCTTCCACCGGTTAAGGGCACATACGCCAACTAAAATGAGTGCGGGGTCCCGGGCTATCTCAAGTTCTTGTTCTTCCGTTAGTTGCTTCAGGCGAAACTGTCCCTCCTTCATTAACGATATTATATCGGAAATCTCCATATTCATTACCTGCAAGATTTGCTCAAGGCGGCAGATGGATAAATTTTCCTCAGCGAATATTCGTTTAATTGTCGCCTCTGATAGATTCATCTTTTTTGCAAGCTCGGCATAAGTAATACCGTGAGCTTTCAAGGCTGATTTTAAAGTGGAAAAAATAGAATTTATTTGCGTCATTTGTTCCCTCAGTCCATCTATTTGGATCTATATATTAGCTTTTATTGATGGGCTAGGGTAGATTGTTAATTTTTGATTTCCAGATCAGAAAATATTGACAAAAAAGCGTATTAGATTTGATGGAGTTTTTATGGGGCATGCATTTATTTGTGATGCGGTTCGTACGCCGATTGGACGATATGGTGGTAGCCTTTCCTCTGTGCGCACTGACGATCTGGCGGCTGTGCCGTTAACCGCATTGATCCGCAGGAACACAAGTTTAGACCCTCAACGTCTTGATGATGTGGTTCTTGGTTGTGTGAATCAGGCTGGTGAAGATAATCGGAATGTTGCTCGGATGGCGCTCTTGTTAGCAGGATTGCCACCTAATGTCCCAGCCTGTACGGTGAACCGTCTCTGTGGATCGGGCATGGACGCGATGAACATTGCGGCTCGCGCAATAAAAGGGGGAGAGGCTCATTGCATAATTGCTGGAGGTGTGGAATCTATGTCGAGGGCTCCGCTCGTTATGGCGAAATCCTCTACAGCTTTTGGTCGCGATCAGGTACTTTTTGACACGACTATGGGATGGAGGTTTGTAAACAAAAAGCTAGAGGAAAAATATGGTGTCGAGGCAATGCCGGTAACTGCTGAAAATGTTGCCGATGAATTTGGTATTAGTCGTGAGGATCAAGATCGATATGCCCTAAATAGTCAGAGAAAGGCGGGACTGGCCCAAGATTCTGGTTTTTTTTCTAGTGAAATAATCAAAGTAACGATCCCACAACGCCGCAAAGAGTCGCTTCTTTTTGAAGTTGATGAACATTTGCGGAGTGATACGACATTAGCTGGGTTAAGTAAGCTCTCAACCCCTTTCAAGGTAAACGGCTCAGTTACTGCAGGTAATGCGTCAGGTATCAACGACGGCTCATGCGCGATGATTGTAGCGTCCGAGATGGGGATTCGTGATCAGGCACTGACCCCCAGAGCACGGGTCATTGCGACAACCGTGGTCGGTTTGGCGCCAAGGATTATGGGTCATGGTCCAGCTCTTGCTGTGCCAAAAGTTCTATCGATGGCAGGACTTTCTTTGGAACAGATAGATATTATCGAATTGAATGAGGCTTTTGCGGCGCAAGTGCTGTCGGTTACTCGCGCTCTTGGCTTAGAGGATGACGACGGGCGGATAAACCCTAACGGAGGGGCTATAGCGCTTGGACATCCGCTGGGTATGTCTGGGGCTAGGTTGGTTACGACTGCCATCAACCACCTTCATACCAAGGGAGGCCGGTATGCTGTGTGTTCTATGTGCATTGGAGTCGGACAGGCCATAGCAACGATCCTCGAAAAGGTATAATTACGCAAGCATATGGTCCATAGTGACATGTTACTCTTCGCCGTTGAGAGCGCTAATCCGAGATGATAGTGAATCCTCGTGGAGTTGCAGTATAGCTCCTTCCATTACTGAAGACGATACTCTGTGCCTGAGAGGAAAAATTATACGTCACGTAGGTAAGGTGGCCGTCTTTATCGAATGCTACGGATGCTGGGTGGTTGGATGTAAGCTCTCCGGTGCCTGTTTTTATTTGTCCAAGTGACATCATGGTGTTTATCCATTGATATGTATGTGCCTTTGATTCTCCGGCCTCTGCAACATAGTTAGAACCTAAAGTATTATAATCAGCAACAGCGGCGGTGGCATCAGACATGGCCCATAGATTCCACCACAAGTCACGCCAGTGGTCATCGGGAAGGCCCGATGGTTTCCCGTTTGATGACTCAGTCAGTCCCAAGGCTACATAGTCCCTCATGTAGTCGGGGTAGAGACTCACGTGAAAGATTAGTGTGTTGGAGGGTAAACCCTGAATTCCGAGTATATGGGCATAAGCGCCACTGAACCACGTGGAAAAATCCGCGCCACTACCCCAAACAATTGATGTGGTGATCTTATCATATCCCGGCGGAAAGTTCTTTTCATCAGACTCTGGATTTTTATAACCATCAATGTCATTCCAATATTGCCAGTAGGTGGCAGATGTTGACGCGTGAAGGTACATTCCTTTCTCTACCAATGTGTCGTTACCGGTTACAAGGCCATAAAGAATAATGGCGCCATAAGCATTTGCTGCTTCAGACGTAGACTCGTTATTGTTTCCTTGAAGAGCATCAGCCTTCCCATCGGCCCATGAAAAACCATTTGCGGGATCGAAATTGCGGAGGTGAGGGAACATAGGATCATCTTTGCCGCCAGCATAGTCCCTTATTAGTAACTCAATCATCGGTCCATAGTGAGATTGACTACACCAACTTGGATCGACCCTACATATTTCGGCGGCGGCGCGCACGAAGTACCCATAATGAAAATGGTGATCAGCGAGACGTTGATGCGATCCATAGGCCTCGTCAATCCCTAATAGAGCGTCCCAAGTGTCGTCATAGACGAAGTATTTGTTTGCATCTAAAATGCCAGCTGTTTCTGCAGAGAACCAGTCGGAGAGCTCTAACTTCAGCCAATCGATCAGTCGCCTCGCTTCAGTAGCCATACCCAAAGTGTCAGCGATGGCTGCAAGCTCTGCGGCTTTTCCATAAGCCTTCCCCGCCCAATAGGTGTCAGTGCTATTAACCCATGACGGGGCACCTAAGCCTACGAATTCGGAAACGAGACTTTTTAGTGTTTGAACGTCGTAGGCTCCTGAGAGATTTGGGAGGGTCGGAAGAACTCCAACAGATGGGATCGTATAACTAAACGAATCAGTTTTAGCGAATTTAATTATCCCTCGGGCACTACGTACTTTATAGTCTGATGTCGTTTGGGATGAGTGGCGCCAATGCAGTGGATGTAATCCAACTATAGTAGTGACCGCCGCTCCCTCACGATCGTAATAGGTGTGAGAGATCGTTACGTTGTTTGTCGTTCGATCCACGTTGAAGTCAACTTCGACGGAATGAACAGCTTCTCTTGCGTTATCGGAAAAGAAATCGCACATAGTGTCATCTGGGATGCCACTGGTTTTTGGCAGGTACGTCAGTGTGAATTCGTTTGAGTCGCCACTAATAGTAATTTCATTCGTAGCGATGTCCGAAAACACGGTTTCAGCCTCACCATTGATGAGAAATGAATTACGTATCCCAGCAACGTCAGTCCAGACGCCCAAGCTATTGTTTTTCTGATAAAAGATACCTTTCTCTCCACCGTCGCTTGCTTTAGTCTTCAGGATTGCTTGACCATCTAAGATCGTAAAATAAATGTGAGGGGATCCATGTACAAAGGTTGCCTCCATTACCTCAAGATCTCCAGCCTTCCACTGTACGGTTACCGAAGCGTCACTGCTATTTTTTAGGTATGCATCCAAATTGGAATGCTCGGCGTTAGCGATAGCTACGCCCTCAAAAACTTCCATAAATGGAACAGGCCCCTCGTACCTTGGGAAATTACCTATAGTTTTAAAACCTCCCGGAATGCCTGAGACTCTCACTCCTCGGTTGCTAATGCGAGCTCTTATCGGATCAGGGGTTATATAAGCGGCATCACTTGCGTCATCGATCTTCATCTCACCAACAAATGGAATAGAACCCCACCATCTATGCGTAGGTAAACTCTTGGTTAAAGCCGGATTTACTAACTGCGGCATGATAACCCGTGGAGTTCCCGTCGGCTTGCCAGTCAATGTGTTGCAACTGTCAATTGCCGGTTCGACTAGCCCAGCATTGAATATCCAATTACCGTAATCTTCAACACACTTGTAGCTAGACGGATTAATTTTGTTAGAAATGTTCCCTGCGCCGAAATTAGAGAGTTTGTACGCAACACTTATATCAGGTAGGGAAGATTCTGAGGGCGGTTCAGAACCATCTGAAATACCAGTAAAACGTATATTATCTATCTGGTAAACCAACCCCGCCCCTGTTTGGAAGGCGGGAAAAAACACTAAGGGTACGGTGACCGACGACAAGTTTATGGCACCGCTCTCGACAAAAGCGGCGACTACAAAATTTACCTCTTCCCAGTCTCCGTCTGCTTTAATTTCTGGGATCCTAAGTTCACCGGAATTTGCGCTACCACTTTCTAATTTTACAAAAAAGCCTCCGCTTAAATTTTTAGATCCTGCTGACTTTATTTTTATATCGAATGAGAGATTGCCTGAAATGTACCCGCTCAAATCTACGGGATTATTTGCAGGACTACCCACCACGAGTCCGGCATGTCCCGCGTCATCTAAATATGTTACCTCCAACACGCTTCCACGAGAGATATCATTAGTGAGTGTCCAATCAACGCTTCCACACGTTTCGTTCCCAGTGGTTGGATCTACACAATTTTGGTAACCATTTTTTTCATCGAAAAAAGATAATTGTGCTTCTCCACCCCAAAGATCTGTAACAATGCCATCATTAAGAATAAACGTGTCGTCAGAATTATCCTCGTCATTGGTATTCGGTTCCACAACGGTTACCAGTCTTGTTTGTTCCGTAAAATTACCTGATGTGTCGGTTGCACGGTATATCAGTGCATACGTTCCAGCCGTTGTACCAACCTCTCCGGTTATTGCCACTTCGATTGTTCCATCTACAGAGTCCGTTGCGCTCGCACCGGGTTCGACGTAGGCTTCACTTTGGTTAAGTGTATATTCAGGTTGGCCTATCAGACTGAGCATAGGTGCTGTTGTGTCGCTTACAGATACCTCTCGGCTCTGAGAGGACGAGTTTCCTGAGCTGTCAGATGCGGTGTAGGTTATATTGTACGTTCCTGCATCAACTCTAACATCCCCACTCGTTGCTACTGCGACGTCTCCATCTATGTTATCAGTAGCTGTTGCACCTAAATCTTCGTAGGTAGTTCCTTGCTCATGAGTTACTAATCTACTACCGATAATTGTAATTATGGGTGCGACACTATCCTCGGCGCGGACAGCTTCCGAGCCACTTCCGCCGCCACATCCGCTTACTATTATTATCGCTACGAGAAGGACAGCGATCTTTATCTTTGTTGGCTTCACAATATCCTTTCTATTCTAATGGAGCACTCAGGTTACAATTTTGTAAGACGGCTGTGATCGAATCTCTCAGGCGGCTGTGGTCGAAGCAACAATATTAATTTAGGAAAGGCACACTAGATGATGGCTCAAAAAAATATTTTTAGTGCTTTTGGGCGTTACTTTAACCATGGAGGCTATCATTGTCATTTTTGTCACATTTTTACTGATTTCTTGAATTGTAACTGTGCAATGTAAGCCCTCATGGGCTTACAAACTTTTTATTGATTAGTGTGGATCCATTATTGTTTGCTAGAACCACTGTCTGATTCGTTTACCACCTTGGTGTTTTCTTCATGATTTACGTTCTGCATGAGTGCCGTCTTGAAGGAACGGTTACGAAGCTTCATGACTTCTTGGAGATTTTCTCTTTGTTGGACGCGTCGGGCTTTTTGCAACTCCCATTCCTCCAACCACTCTGTCCACCATATCTTTTTATCTCTCTCGGCGTCCTTGAATGTAGACGCAGTAAAAAATAGCATAAAAATGACCCCAGTGTGCACAAGAACGCTAGTAAATATACCTGTGTAGTAACCCGCCATCAGCCCAAATGCAACTGCCCATCCGATAAAAAGGACCATTGTTATGTAGAATTGTGTTGGGAGAGAGGGTATGTGTCTGAGGGGATTATATTTAGCATCCATCACCAAATTCCAACTGTCATAAAAAGACATATAAATCTTTTTGAATAGCTCCATGCTCGACGCCTTCCCTTGATCTGGTTTAAATTTAGCTTAATATAGGTTCTCTGGTAATTCTTTAAATTACAACACGCTATCCTTCCTTGTTTCTTTCTCCAATCCTATATCCATAGTGTCTAATACTATGTCGTTGGCAATTTTAGTTCAAATAAAGATAGTGATTTCTTGAGCATACTTTGCAAACTCCATGACTTTGGCGGCTACGTTTAAATCCATGAGCACATTAGACGTTAATTTTACTCTATTCTCACTTGTCTGTTGAGTTGTCAAAGAAGAATTGAGCAAAAAATATTTTCGAAACTTTCTAGAATAGTATTCCATGGTAATGCGTAATCCGCTAATTTTAAATAATAGGAACATCATGGTTAGTGATTTTGATTAAACAGAGATTCGCGAACACTAATGTCAAAAGAAGTGAATTTTAGAGCTTGTGTACTCGAATAAGTGTAAAATCGAACCGGCCTATTAATCAGTTCTCTGTGCATGAAAACCAATTAGAGCAAGCTTTTTTTGAAGGAAAAAAATATTTCCGAATTAACTTCAAACCGAGTCTCAAAGCCATTATATCCACTCTGGCAAGTTGTGTGGCGATACCTTCGTCCCTATCGTTGGAGAGTTATATGCTTTGTAATCGCATTATTAATTACTTCGGGCACTACATTGCTGATTGGTCAGGGATTAAAGATGGTCATTGACCAAGGTCTCATTAATCAGTCCAGATCCTATCTCGGTAATTCGATTACTTTCCTATCTGTGATAGCGATAATCCTCGCTGTTGCTACCTATGTCCGTTTTTACATGATCTCTTGGCTTGGCGAACGGCTTAGTGCCGATCTGCGCAAAGCAGTGTTTGAAAATGTTGTGAGATTGCACCCTGGATTTTTTGAGTCGTATCCTAGCGGAAATATCATGTCACGTTTAACGACTGATACTACTCTACTTCAGTCCATTATTGGCGGTAGTCTCTCTTTAGCGTTAAGAAGTAGTGTTACTTTTTTTGGTGCACTTATAATGTTGATTGCTACAGATCTATACCTTGCTATGGTTGTTTTAGTGGGCGTTCCTCTGGCGGTGCTTCCCGTCGTTGCTCTTGGGCGAAAAGTTCGCAGACTATCGAATAAAAGTCAGGACTCCTTGGCAGATGTGGGTAGTTACGCGGGCGAAATTATTCAACAGATAAAAACCGTTCAGAGCTATACCCGTGAAGCTCAAGAATGTAAAGCTTTCGCCACAAGTGTAGAGCGGGCATTCGATATTGCTAGAAAGAGGATTCAAAATCGTGCGAGTTTAACGGCGGTGGTGATTTTGACACTTTTTGTTGCTCTTTCCGTTTTGCTCTGGGTCGGTGGGAATTCAGTGGTAACAGGCTCGATGAGCGGGGGGGAGCTGGGCGCATTTGTGTTCTATGCTTTGTTGATGGCTTTGACAGTGGCTACTCTCTCAGAGGTATATGGACAATTACAGCAAGCAGCTGGCGCGACTGAGCGACTCATAGAGTTACTTGAAGCAAAAAACTCCATATTTTCTATGGGTATGCGACCTATCTCTCATTTAGACTTTCAATCCACGAAGATTCAATTTGAGAATGTAACCTTTGCATACAGTTCGAATCCAACAAGACCAGCGATCCGTGATTTTTCGGTTACTATTGAGCCAGGTGAGGTCGTGGCAGTTGTTGGTTCGTCGGGCGCTGGTAAGTCAACTCTTTTTGATTTAATACAACGTTTTTATGATCCACAATCAGGACGAATTTTGGTAGATGGCAATGACATAGTGAACTATGACCTGACAGATCTTCGCAGCTACATCGGCCTCGTTCAGCAGCAACCAGTGCTATTCAGCGGGTCCATAAGACATAACATTTCTTACGGTAGTCCCACTGCCAGTGAAGCTGACATAATGCAAGCCGCAAAGGCGGCTCAGGCGCATGATTTTATAATGCAGCTGCGCGATAATTACGACAGCGCTGTTGGAGAGAGAGGATCGCGTCTGTCCGGGGGGCAATGTCAGAGGATTGCGATTGCAAGGGTTTTGTTAAAAAACCCTAATATTCTCTTGCTTGATGAGGCAACCTCAGCTCTGGATTCTGATAGTGAACAAGGAGTTCAGCTTGCGCTTGCTACACTGATGTCGGGTAGGACTACCATGATCATTGCCCATCGTTTAGCAACAGTCAAGCATTCAGATAAGATAATTCTTATTGAAAAAGGGCAAATTCTCGCTATGGGGTGTCATGAAGACTTGCTCCAGCAGAGTGCTTTGTATCGCCGCCTTGCCAGCCTTCAGTTTATCAATCGCAAATAAAGTTAGTTTAGTGTTAGGAGTTGCCACACAGAATTGTGACTGCTTTTTAAGATTCTTAAGATACTTTTTAGATTTCCAAGTCTAAAGCTGAGCTCCTATAACCACTAGACATGCAACTATCCCAGCATAGTTATAGGCCTTAGAATTTCGACGTCAAACGTGCAAGCTAAAAGATGAATGAGTCCACTGTCAAGCAAAGTAAGGCAGAGGGCCCAATCATCGATTTCTACAACGATGGCGAAGCATTCTAATCGTCAAACCAATTGGTAAATTTTCGTAAGAACTATCTGCAATGCCACTGACGCGAGCATCGGCGGCGAAACTTTGGGGTTCTGTTCGCGTTTTAGTACTTAACATCGAAGAGCCCTGAAAGCGGAGAGGAGGGTGGATACCGACACCTCCAAAGATACATTCACATGTCTTGGATACGATTAAAGTTGTCTTTTAAGCCATTATAAATTGTGACTCTTATGTCTCCACCAGAATATGGAGAGTACCCATACTAGCTCTACTGCTTACGTAACCTCAAGAATTCCGCGCATCGCGTAAAAGTGTCCAGGAAAGGAGCAGAAAAAAATGTAGTCCTCGCTAGTTGACAAAGCTCCTATGCTGAATGATACGCTAGTTTCCTCCCCTCCCCCAATCATTTCTGAGAACGCAATAACCCGACTATCGCCTGCCTTTACGTATTGGTTGTTTAAGCCGGCGCTCATTCCGTCGGTTGCCACAGCCGAAACGTCTTTAGCGTGGGTGAGCACCCAATTGTGGCCCATCATATTTTTAGGCAACTTCCCCTCATGTTTTAACTTGATAGTTACTGTTCCGCAAGCCTTACTTGCAACTACCTTATCCTGGCTAAACTTAAGGTTATCTCCCACTGCAATTTGAAAATCGCATGAGGGCTCAGCACTCAGTGCGGTGCCAATAATGGTGTAGGAAAGAATCAATACAACAAATATTTTCATAAGTTACTCCTTTTACTTTCGTCTACGCATTGGCATTAATTATGGACCTTTGCCCGCTCGGACATTCGATGAATTAAGTATGTTTGGAGTTCTAATCAACGGATGTTGTAATGAGGTATTTAAGAAAAAGTCGTATGAGGCAAGAGAGAGTAAAGAAAGATTGTTTTTTAGAAGTGACCATTGTGTTACCTTTTCTATTAAGCAATCCAACACCTTTTCGGGGTAATATAATGGTAAGAAATTTTTCATTTTCAAGGGTCCCTGATGTTCGCGTTGGACCCGGGAGTATTTTACAACTGGCTGATATTACCGACGTGTTACGGGTCAAAGCTCCCATCATAGTCACGGATGAGGGTATTATAGATTTTGGATTGCTAGATGCCGCAGTTTCGTCTCTTTCTTCAACAAATATAAGACCTACAATTTTTTCTGGTGTAGTTGCCGATCCTCCAGAATCGATACTAGTTGAAGCGCTTTCTGCCGCTAAAAAAAATGAATGTGACGGTGTCATTGGTTTAGGTGGCGGGAGTTCAATGGATGTGGCGAAAGTACTCTCGGTTTTGATGGCGAGCGATCAAAACTTGGTATCGATGTATGGAGTGGATAAAGTGACTGGAGTTAGATTGCCCTTGATCCAGATTCCTACCACTGCGGGCACTGGTTCTGAGGCTACTATGGTATCTGTCATAACAACGGGTAAGACTACGAAAGCTGGGATAGTCAGCAGAACATTGTTGGCAGACGCTGTGATACTGGATGCTCAATTGACACTTGGCCTACCGCCGCTTATTACAGCCGCAACTGGCATCGATGCTATGGTGCATGCAATAGAGTCCTACACTTCGATGCGACAAAAAAACCCGATCTCGGATATGTTAGCACTGAAAGCATTAAGACTACTGAGCACAAATATAAGAACAGTCGTAAAACACGGTAATAATGCGGAGGCTAGACAGGCCATGCTGGTCGGCGCGATGTATGCTGGAGAGGCTTTTGCTAACGCGCCAGTAGCAGCTGTACATGCTTTAGCATATCCCTTAGGGGGTAACTATCATATTCCGCATGGACTCACAAACTCATTGGTCCTTCCACATGTGCTACGTTTTAATTATCTTCAAGCGGCTGAGCTATATGATCAACTTGTGCCAGTCATTCTCGGATCTGACGGACCTTATGCCGGTGCTGAAGAATCTGCGCTAGTTTTGGCGGGGTACTTTACTGAACTCGCCGATGAGTTGGGACTCCCGACAACTCTGCAACAAATGAATGTACCTGAACGCGATCTTCCGAGATTGGCCGAAGAGGCTATGACCCAAACACGTCTGCTAATTAATAATCCGCGCCCAGTATCTGAGAAGGACGCCCTAAAAATCTATCGACAAGCATTTTAAAAAGACTCTTTCATATGAGTAAAATCGAAATTAACCCACGCTCAAATTATAAATATTTTTTACCGATTGCCACTAGGTGGATGGACAATGACACCTATGGACATGTGAATAATGTGGTCTACTACAGCTACTTTGATACGATAGTAAATCATTTTTTGATAGATCGTGGAGGGTTGGATATCCACAATTCGGCAGTTGTCGGTTTTGTGGTTGCCTCAAGTTGCGAGTACATAAATCCTATATCTTTTCCGGATAAACTTGCGGTTGGGTTAAGGGTAGATAACATCGGGAGTAGCTCTGTGAGATACGGAATGGCGATTTATAAATCAGGAAAAGATGCGCCGTGCGCCAAGGGCACATTCACACATGTTTTTGTTGATCGATTGAGTGGGAAGTCGTCCCCAATACCCACAGGGCTGCGGCACACGTTGGAGTCGTTGCAATTGGATTAATGGGAAATCGAAGAGCAACTTAACTAAGATATTTTTTGTTTTTTAGGATGGATACGCATCAGGCCCTCTTGCACAGTGCTAGCGACTAATCTACCGTCTTCAGTGAAGAAGGTACCTCGGTTGAAGCCACGTGAGTTCCCCGCATAGGGGCTATCTAGGGAGTACAGAAGCCAATTATCCACTCGCAACTCATCGTGAAACCAAATAGCATGGTCCAAGGATGCGGGCTGTAGATTTTGATCGAATACACTTTTTTCATGCGGCAACAGGGCAGTACTCATTAAATGAAAATCCGACGCATACGATAGTATGGCCTCATGGATCCCGTGATTTTGATCAGCATCTTCATCAATCTTGCCGCGCGCTCTTAGCCAAATATGCTGATTTGGAACCCTTCTTTTTGGGTTCAGGTAATCCAAGGGTTCGACAGAGCGCAGTTCGATTGGTCTCGGTTTAAAGGTATTTACCTTATCTCCTGTGAGAGAATTTGCTGCTCGCATCCAGCTTACTTGGTCGTCCTCTAATTCATCTGGCCCGGCGCAGTCTGGCATTTTATGTTGGTGTTGTAGCCCCTGCTCGCGGATCTGGAATGACATCGAGGTGTTAAAAATAGCCTTTCCACGTTGGGATGCAATAACCCTTCTAGTTGTAAATGACGTTCCATCTCGTATTTCATCAACTGTATAGATGATAGGGAGCGCGGTATCGCCAGGCCGCAAAAAATAGGCATGCTGTGAGTGGATAAACCTATTTTTTTTGACTGTGTCTTGGGCGGCGCGCATCGCCTGAGCGAACACTTGCCCACCAAAAACCCGCGGATGATGTGTTTTTAGAGTTGATCCGCGATAAAGACATTCATCGATTTTTTCGAGATTCAATACCTCTAAAAACTGGCGAAAGACGTCGTTCATATTTTTATACTCTTTGGTATTTATAGCCTGATTTAAACTATTTAGTCGTTGATTTTTTGCCGTGAAATTGGAATCTATCGAAAATGAGAGATAAAAAATAAGTTCCTTTAAGATTACGTTAAATTAACATGTCTCAAATAATAGCATTTAAAGAAACTTTTATCTGCAGACCACGGATCTGTTCAGTTACAATCCGAAGTGTGAGGTGACAAACAAGATCCGCTCTCTCAAAAAAGAGATGCATTGGCGGGAGCTAATATGACTTTACGATTTCTCTGAGCAAGATTATGCTGGGTCTCTGGATTGAGTACAAAGGAGCGATTAAGATGCTCGGTGTAATTGTAATGATGGGTGAGTATGATATTAAGATTTCTTAGAGAGAGCTCGCCCCGCCAGCACACGTTTGGCGGTCAAGTTCAATATGGGTATGGTTTTGCCTCGATTTATGAATATCAGAAAAATTATAACCTAACGGTCTGAATGGCCTCAGATCAACTTTATCAAACCACAGTTAAGGATTTGTAAAATGAGTATTAGGTATGATGGGCGAGTAGCCATAGTAACAGGTGCAGGAAATGGCTTAGGTAGATCTCACGCACTAGGATTAGCGATCCGAGGCGCCAAGGTCTTGGTGAATGATCTTGGCGGAGCGGTTGATGGTACCGGAGCGAGCGATGCAGCAATGGAGGTGGTTGGAGAGATAACGGCAGCTGGTGGTGTTGCAATGGCTAACGGGGCAGATGTATCAAAAATAGACGAAGTAAAAGAAATGGTTGGTCGAGTTATCGAAGAGTGGGGGGGCGTTGATATTCTTGTTAACAATGCCGGTATTCTCCGAGATAAGACTTTTTCAAAGATGATGATGGATGATTTTCGTCATGTAGTAGATGTGCACCTAATGGGTTCCGTTTATTGTACTAAAGCGGTGTGGAATCATATGAAAGAAAAAAGCTATGGTCGAATTGTGATGACCACCTCTTCAAGTGGACTTTATGGTAATTTCGGTCAAGCCAATTATGGTGCTGCGAAAATGGCATTGGTTGGCTTGATGAATACACTCGTCATGGAGGGCGAAAAGTATAATATTAGAGTTAATTGCCTCGCACCGGCGGCTGGAACTCGTATGTTAGAGGGTTTGATGAGTGAGGAAAATTCAGAGCTTATGAGTCCTGAAGCTGTCACCGCAGGATTGCTGACATTGTGCGATGATAAAGCTCCAAATAGAACAATTTTGTGTGCTGGTGGTGGTGGCTTTGCCTGCACTCACATCTACGAAACCAATGGAGTCTTTCTGCCGAGTGGCGCACAAGATCCAGAGAATGTCAGAGCAAGAATGGAAGAAATTAAGGACCCTAAAGGGGAGAAATTATTTGTTGGGGGATATCAGCAGGCAGATAAATTTTTGGAGATGGCTAAAGGGAAATTTATACGCTGACAGATTAGTTTGTATGCTTCGAGACGACGCTTTTTCTGAAATAATTAAGGGAATTTGAATATGAGAGCTCTAACTTGCGATGCATTTGGGCCCGCCAAGAATCTTGTTTTAAAAGATCTCGAAGAATTAGAGCCTGGTGATGGTGAGGTTCTGATCGACGTTAAGGCCGCGGGTGTAAATTTTCCTGATATCTTGACTATCGAGGGCAAATACCAGTTTAAACCAATCTTACCATTTGTCCCCGGTGGAGAGGTATCCGGTGTCGTTTCGAAGATTGGTCGAGGAGTTACCACTCGAGCAGTTGGAGATGAGGTTTTTGCAACGATGCAGATTGGTGGTTTTGCTGAACAGGTTATCGCGTCTGAGTATTCCACATTTTTAAAGGGGAGCCTGTCTTTTGAACAGGCCGCCGGCTTCGCAATCACTTATGGCACATCGTACTATGCACTCAAACAAAGAGCTGAAATAAAGCTGGGAGAATCGGTACTTGTTCTGGGCGCTGCAGGAGGTGTGGGCATAGCTTGTATACAGATTGCAAAAGCAATGGGCGCCAAGATTATTGCTGCCGCAAGCACAGAAGCAAAACTTGATTTTGCATGTGAAGCAGGAGCAGATCTCAGAGTCAATTATTCCTCTGAAAATCTGAAGGATACTGTTAAAGAGATTACCAAAGGTAAGGGGGCTGACATCATTTATGACCCCGTGGGTGGAGATTTGGCTGAGCAGGCGTTTCGGGCAGTTGCGTGGGACGGGAGATTCCTTGTAATAGGATTTGCGTCTGGATCGATACCGCGGATGCCTCTCAACTTGGCGCTGCTGAAAGGCGCCTCGTTGGTTGGCGTTTTTTGGGGCTCATGGGCAGGCAGAAAACCGGCTGCTTCTCAAAATAACTTTAGGGAGCTCGTCGAAATGGTAGATCAGAAAAAATTTTCTCCCCTCGTCACAGAGGTTTATCCGCTGGATGAATTTTTTGAAGCATTCGAGTGTATTTCTCAACGGCGAGCGAGAGGAAAGGTAGTTCTATCAATGGTTTGAGTTTCAGGATGTAATTCTTCGTTAAATGAAAAGTTAAAAAAAGTAGTGAGTGTGGGGTTCTTATGAAATTGATCGTAGGGATGTCAGGGTCTAGTGGGGTGATCTATGGTATACGCCTTCTGCAACTTTTGGCGGAAAAGAGTAGCATCGAGACTCATTTAGTTATGAGTCCTAGCGCTCGGATGAATATCTCCATTGAGACAGGCTGGTCCGTTGACGATGTCGAGTCTCTTGCTTATAAGGTGCACAGCAATAAAAATATCGGCGCAAGCATTGCCAGCGGTTCATTTAAGACGAGTGGAATGATAATAGCACCGTGCTCCATGAAAACCCTTTCAGGGGTGGTAAACTCTTTTTCTGACACACTTTTGATCCGAGCAGCCGACGTGGTACTGAAAGAACGCAGAAAACTTATTCTCGTGCCCCGTGAGACGCCGTTACATTCAGGTCATTGCGAACTTTTATTACGTGCCAGCCGCTTAGGTGCGTTGATATGCCCCCCTGTCCCAGCGTTTTATAATAAACCTAGTTCAATTCAAGATATAGTGGATCATACGGTCATAAGGCTACTGGATTTGTATGATATCGATGTGCCCGGCTTAGTTCGATGGAAGGGTAATAGCTGATTGAAAGCTACTCAAAAGATTACTATCCTTTGGCTTATTGATTGATTGCGATTCTTGGTACTCTGGAGGTGACTCCGCTCAGTAATTCGTAACCATTTGTGTTGCAAACACGTGCTATCTCATTAACTGGCAAGTCTGGCCCCCACAATGTAACCACGTCGCCGATCTGGATTTCTGGTTCATCAGTTATGTCTATGGTTATCATATCCATGGAAACACGGCCTACTAGGGGCTGACGCTTTCCACCGATCAATACCGGAGTATTGTTGGGCGCATGTCGTGGGTATCCATCACCATAACCCGCGGAAACCGTGGCAATTAATGATTTTCGTCTTGCTGTCCAAGTTGCCGAATAACCAACAGATTCTCCATTATTAATGCTACGTATTGAGGTAACCGCAGAAACAAATTGCATAACAGGCTGTAATCCTTCATGCAAATTTTCTTGAGGGAATGGGCTATTCCCGTAAAGCATGTAACCAGGCCTTTGCCAATTTCGGTATGACTTTGGCAAACTCAAAATGGCTGCGGAATTAGCAATACTCTGTTCTACACGATGATTCGGTGGTATCTCTATTTTGGCATATGCGTCATCGAACGTCCCTAGCTGTAGCGCTACCGTCGCATTATCGGGTTGATCTGCCGAGGCAAAATGTGATGCTAGGACAGAAGTGCTTTTCATTTTTTTACTCGACATAAGATCTTTGTAGACTGAAGAGATCTCACTGGGGTGGAACCCTAGGCGATGTAATCCTGTGTCAATACCCAGCCACAGAGTCAATGCCTTTTTAATTGGAGCTTTGATTAAGTCATGTTTTTGGCGATGATTTTCAATTAATAACCAAAAATTATATTTCTCTGCAGTTAAAATTTCATCGGCACTAAACGTGCCTTCCAGAAGGAGGATAGGCACCATTATTCCGAGAGATCGAATTTCCATTGCTTCCTCGATGGATGCAACACCAAAGGCTTCAGCATTTCCAAGCGCGCGACAAACTATCTCCGTGCCATGACCATAACCATTCGCCTTGACCATAGGCATACACTTACCACCCGTTTTTTGCAGTGTGAGGGCATAGTTACTTCTTAAAGCCTCTACATCGATCAGTGCTTTGGTGGGTCTAGCCATTACAATCACAAACCATAGGTTTTTACTCCTGCCATTATGATTAGTTGTTTCTTGTAGAGAAAATCGATTTCTTCAATTTCTCCAACTGATTGGGTTTTTTTACTACCTTACAATGATCAAATGTTAATCATTTTCCTTTGCTTACTATACCATCTCATAAGGGTATAGATTAAGTAGGTGTTTCTTAGACTGAACTTTTTCCAAGTTTTTTTCACAATTGTATCTGGTTACTATTTAGCTCAATCGGTAAACTATTACATTAGGACATATTTGATTCGCCTCTCTGGTTTTTCTTAGTCATAGGACCTTATCAATTTTATTTAAGGAAATTGCATATATGAGTAATATTGTCGTCAAACATCCGTTAGTTGTCTTGCATGGAGACGAGATGGCACAGGTTGCCTTTGAGCGCATCTTGGAACAGTTCGTAAAGAAACCGCTTACAATTCAACTCATCGAGATTGATCTAACCGCTGAAAATCGTTTTCTCACAAATGGTCAGGCTGTGCGTGATGCTATTGAGGCTCTAAAGCATCATGGAGTTGGGGTAAAGAACGCGGGAATGACAGTAAATCGGGTTCAACTTCAGACGCTTCTTGAAAAATATCCGTCAGTCATAGAGAAGGGGTTAGACAGGCTAGCAATTAAGTCGCCGAATGGTGCGATTCGCAAGGGCATTGGGGGAAATATCATTAGAGAGGATATCCAGTTTAGAAATCTTCGGGTACGGAAACCCGATTGGATTGGTCGTGATATTGAAGTCGATACGATGGAAAATGGGGGAATCAAGCATAGCTACAATGAATTATCCAATGCGACTGGCGTTGCGAAGCTAATATTTGTCGGTGAAAGCGGGGATCCTCAAGAACTACATAGGAGATTTATAGGGAAAGGTGACCCCTGGTTACTTGCGACAAATGATGTTAAGCAAGTAAAGGCATGGGCTCATAAATTTTTCGCACGAGGTTTAGATGAAAGTAGAGATCTCTATCTTGGTTTAAAAGATACCGTAATACCTGGCTATGATGGCGTGATGCGGTCGGCTATTGAAGAAGTTTACGAGTCACATTACCGGCAGCAACTAGAGAAGAGAGAGTTAAAGTACCGATATGAGCTTATTGATGCTCAGGCGGCTAGATTAATCGCAAATCCTCCTAAAAGGGCTCTTTGGGGCGTTCCTGACAATACTACTGGGCGTAAACTATATAAATTGGTGCGGCATTTGAAAAGATTCGGTATTCCAGAGAGGAGAACCCATGTGTCGATATCTCGTATGAGCGCCGGAGGGGGAGATCAATATGGAAGTTTTAACGCGCCTATCGAAGAGGATGGGATCATCAAAGTCATTGTAGATGGGAAAGAAAAGCATGCTCGGAAAGTAAAAAAGGGTGATCCAATACTTTTCATGTCAAATGACCGACTTGCTATTAAGGATTGGGTGAGTCAGGTTTTCCGTGAGGCATCAAACAATGACAAAGAGGTGTATTTTGGGTTGAAACGGGAGTATATGCAGTATGATGAGGTTTTTAGCTCTGTAATATCTGAGGTCAGGCACGAGTTAGCCCGCCGGGACACACCTCCTCCTTCCTACATGATAATGCGGCCTTCAAGTCAATTGAGAAAGATGATTACTGATCCACCAAGAAATGCGCTGTACCCAGCGCAAAATTTAGATGGTGACATATTTTCGGATATAGCCGCAGCCTTAGGGGGAAGTCTCGCTACGGCGAGCTCTATTATTGAAAGCAAGGACGGGACCATGCTCTACGAGGCCCCTCATGGTACTGCACATGATTTATATGAGAAATATATTCAATCGGGTGGCAAAGAGGCGGTATTCAACTCTTCAGCTCTTCTATATGCTGTGGCAAATAGCTTGGAGAACTTAGGGTCAAAGGAATCTAATAACGCTCTTGTTCGCTACTCAAAAAATCTTAAAGATGCCCTCATAATGACTGTGGAGAAGGGTGTCATAACCGGAGATTTAAGTGGTAAGACAACGGATCCAGATAGTGAAACTGTGGTTGATTTATTTGGATTCTTGGACGCAGTTGAGCAAAATTTGAATAAGCTCCAATGCGAATAATTGGTTCTTACATAAAACGTGAATTCAATCGAAACGGATCAATTCATGGCTAGACCATTGTTGATAATAGATTCTGGTAGTGGGGGATTCACAATTTTAAAGGCAATTTTAACAAAAATACCAGATTTATCATACACATATTCTGCCGATTATGCGGGATACCCCTATGGAAACCGTGGTGCGGAAGAAATTGTTTCTCGTGTAAAACGTCTGGTTTCGGCATCACAAAATCAGCGTGATCACGCGATGATAGTTGTTGCATGTAATACAGCAAGTACCTTTATACTGCCTATTCTCAGAAAAGCATATGATATTCCCATAGTCGGTGTTGTACCAGCGATTAAGCCGGCATGTGAGCGTTATCCTAGAGGGAAAATACTATTGTTAGCCACTCCCTCTACGGTAGAAGGATCATACATAGATAATTTGGTAGCGAGCTACGCTAATGGGGTGTCCGTTCATCGTTTTGGAAGCGTAGATTTGGTAAAAATAGCCGAGGATTCATTACACAAAGGTTTACATACTGAGCTTGTGCGTTTGGTGGTTGGACGTAAAGCTGATTTTAGATACGACGCCGTTGTCCTTGGATGTACTCACTTTCCGTTAATCGCAAATAGCTTAAGAGAAATTTTTAGTGGAGCGGATTTGATTGACAGTGCCGCTGGGATTGCAGAGCGGGTGCAAAGACTTGGCGGCGACTACCTTTGCGAGAGGGCCAGTAGACGCTTTTTTGCCACTACAGACTTTTCGCCTCCGTTGGCTTTTCTGCGTCAGTTCGGACTATTTAAGCCACAAATTTTACGTATGCCTTCTTCAGAGGTGTAGTGATTAACTATGCTTGTTTACATGTTGCTCAATGAAGCTCAACACGGCTTCGATAGCCAATGATTTATTTTCGCCCCGACTACGATGACGATATTCAACTTGACCATTACTTAATCCCCTCTCGCCAATAACTAGTCTGTGAGGTATACCGATTAATTCAACATCGGCAAGCATATTTCCCAACCGAATCTTTTCTAGGTCCATAAATAACACATCGTAGCCGGCTACTATCAATTGTTTGTACATATTTTCGCTATACTCTTTGACAGCTTCAGACTTGTGTAGATTTATGGGTATTATCGCAATCTGAAAAGGGGCGATCGACTCTGGCCATATAATTCCATTATTATCATGATTCTGCTCTATAGACGCTGCGGCTAACCTTCCGACTCCAATTCCATAGCAACCCATGTACATTGGTGTATCTTGACCTGCTTCGTTCGATACCGTCGCTCTCATCAAGGAACTGTACTTTTTGCCTAATTGAAAAATATGGCCCACCTCGATACCGCGCGCGATTTTTAACTTTCCAACACCGTCAGGGCTTGGATCACCATTGATAACGTTTCTCAAGTCTGCAACTTTAAAAGGCGGACAGTCTCTATTCCAACAAACTCCAGTAAAATGAAGGTCGTCCTTGTTTGCGCCGCATACGAAAGATCGGAGTGCTGCGGCACTGCGATCAACAAATAGATCTATGTCAAGATCAACTGGGCCCACCGATCCTGCTGAGCACCCAATAAATTCCTTGATGTGGGCCCTCGTGGCAAATGCAAGTTCACCATGGGATTCAAGAACCTTTTGAGCCTTTAACATATTCAGTTGATGGTCTCCCCGGAGAACTATTGCAGATAACCTTTCGTCACCATTTTCTTTTTTTGAACATACGAGTAGAGTCTTTACCAAAACAGTCTTGCAAACATTTAAAAACCCGCTAAGTTCATTTATCGTTTTGATTCCGGGGGTCTTAATCTCAACCATTTGAGGATACTTTGTGATTAGTTCCTCTTTTGGGGCGATGGCTTCAGCTTTTTCAACATTTGCCGAATATCCACTCTTGTCGGAAAAGGCGATTGCATCTTCCCCAGTATCTGCTATTACATGAAATTCGTGAGAGTGGCTTCCGCCGATGCTTCCAGGATCCGCAATAACTGATCGAAAATTTAGGCCAATTCTCGATAGAATTTTGTTATAAGTGTCGAACATGACATCATAAGTATGCTGTAGCGAGTTTTGGTCTAAATGGAAGGAGTACGCATCTTTCATACAAAATTCTCTAGTTCGCATAATGCCAAACCGTGGTCTTATTTCATCTCGGAATTTTGTTTGGATCTGATATAAATTTATTGGTAGTTGCCGATAACTTCGGATCTCATTCCTAGCAATATCCGTAATAATTTCTTCATGAGTCGGCCCCAAACAAAAATCTCTTTCATGCCTATCTTTTAATCTGAGGAGTTCATGGCCAAATTTGCTCCAGCGTTGAGATTCCCTCCATAGCTCTGCCGGCTGCACCAAGGGCATGCTTAGTTCTATTGCGCCGGCATTGTTCATTTCCTCTCGGATGATCGATTCAATTTTTCTAAACACCCTCAGTCCGAGTGGAAGCCAAGAATATAGGCCAGAGGCATGTTGTCTAATGAAGCCTCCACGGAGCATTAACTTGTGGCTTATGATCTCCGCATCCACGGGAGCTTCTTTTTGTGTCGTTAGCAAGTATTTGCTGGCACGCATCCCATTTTCTCATTCTGTTTTGTGTTATTTTCAGTTTAAATTGTCTGTGTACTCTGGCAAAGCAATACCACTTTTCCTCTCTAGGTATTTTAAATCAAAAGATTTGTGAAAAAACTAAGAGCCTTTTGTGA
>MDTB01236607.1_pt1 | contig 23855 bp, 17 predicted proteins | sample 811161 | NCBI WGS metagenome assembly MDTB01 (sample SAMN05326650, study PRJNA326480) | marine metagenome | isolation source: seawater | place: Mediterranean Sea | collected 2009
TCGAAAATAACTTCCTTTTCTGTTTTAGCTGTAGCAAATGCTGCTTTTTCTAACCAAAATTCTAACGTAACACCAAAATCTTGAACGTCTAATTTAAGATTCGACTCTCTGGTGCCCGAACCAGCTTCGCCGCCGGAGGAAGATGATAATTCGCTATAGGCCTCATAAATGTTTGAGCCAACCCCCGGACTGTCCAATTCAAAATGTTTGGATATCTTTGTTGCTGATCCTGTTGTTGGCCCTCCATAAAACTTAATGTATTCTAAAGTGTTTGGATGACCGTAGCCAATTGTAATTCCGTCAGTTCCCAAAGCTCCCCAGCCGGCTGAACTGAGTTTGGCATATCCATTTGTTCTAGGGTAGTGGTTTTCAAGAAGAAACAAGTCAAGTTGTGACGAAGATAAAGTCCAGTGCTCTTTTTCATAAAGCGAGCCGTCGTAAGGATATGTGGTGTAAATACTTTTTACAGCATCATCAAAATATCTTTCTGCCGTGCCGTATTTAACAAAATTAGCTATTTCGCTTGAGCCGGTTCCATAAAGAATGTGAGGAGAATAACGAATTTGCGTTTCTGATTTAGCCTCCATAAACTTTTCTGACTCTGTATCTACAGAAAGTTTTTTGTTTGGCTTTTTCGTTATTGTCCTTGAAGACTTATTTTTGTTGAATAGTTTTTTAATGCTCATGATGTTTTATTATTCTTCTACTCTGAATTTATAAGTTTTTGGATACTCAACCCAATCTCCTATAGCGCCATTATAATAAGAAACTCGAACTCCGTATGAATACCCGGGTTCTAAAAGCCCCATATCCATATCAAAATAATTGCCAGAAACGTCGTGAGACATTTGCGTATAAGCAACAGTGCCCGTTCCGTAATCTATAGCTTCAGTGCCGTCAGCAATTCTAACAATTTTATAAGAACCGCTATCAAGGACTTCGCTAGGCATTGTGGATACTGTTTTTGTGTATACAGTTGGATTCCAATCTTTTTCTCTAATAAAAAATCTAATTCTGGCCGTTTCCGTTGTTCGATAAATACTTTTAAGACTCAGAGGGGAAACAACATAATCTTTTGTTGGATTAATATTTCCAGCATAAGTTTGCTTCACCTTAATAGTGCCGGTATGATAGCAGGTGGAAAGGCCGCTGCTGAACCATCTATCATACACTGTGCTGGCTGTGGTGTTAAGTGCAACTGTTGCTTTGTAAATTCCTGTCGAAACATGGCTACCTGTTACGGGGTCATTTGGCGTTGTGGCAATTAGTGAAGATCCTGACGAAGAAGCATAGATACGTAAGTAAATGTTGCCGGTCTCTACAACCGGAATATTTTTTAGTTGCCCTCTTACATAGTTGTACAAGTAAAGCGTGTTTAAGTTGTCCGTAGCGCTCATGAGAGAACTGGAAGCGTAAAATCTGCCTCGGTCATCTTTTGTGGCAGAATCCCATTGTGCTTCGATTATTGGTTTTCTAAAATAATGTTCCGTGCTTCTTGAAAAGAATTTTTTAGTATAAGAAGAGCTAACTGCAGCTTCAGTAGTTGGAGTAAATTTAATACCAACACCATACTTGTTTTTTGAACCAAGCACATTTCCACCGCTATTCATCCATTGTTCAACAAGAGTAGTGATATCTAAAGAAATATCTTCTCGACCATGGTCAAATGATGCAGTAAACGAAGAAGAGGCATCATTATAATAATCACCTCCTGATGATTCCCACGCGCCTTCGCCTCCAGAAAATCCTGTGGATGTTAAGTGAGTCACGCCGCTAACATCAATACTTGTGTTGCCGCCGTATCCTTGCGCGTCTTGTGTAAGGGTTAAAGTCATTGCAGAATCTGAATCTCCTGCAGCCGAAATCGTACCCGCTGTTATATTTAAAGTAGTAACGTTATTAATAGCAGTTTTAATAGAATTTATTGCGTCTGTTGTGTTTGAATCGCCATCAAAACCGATGGCTCCAGACGCCAACGAAGTACCGTCAAAATCGAACGTAAAGGTTTGCTGTGTTTGTGCAGTATCAGTAAGAACAAAAGTTTGAGCGTCTAATGATGCCAAGTTTGCTCCACCTTGCAACACTAACGTTGCAGTTGCTGCTGTGCTATCGATGCTGCCGTTAAACCAACTTGCACTACCGCTGTCTTGGTAAAGCTCCATGTCTTGGCCAACTCCCTCATCCCATGCGTTTGAAACGGCAGAAACCCAAAGGTCATAATTCTCAGGCGTGGTTTGGGAATGAGGCGTATTGTAAAGCTTTAAAACGAAATTAACACTTCCGCTAGCTGGGATAGCTCCCGATGTTCTATCCGAAATCATATCGCTAATAGGAAAATTAATAAGAATTCTTTGAAGCTCTGCTGATGTGCTGCTTGCTTGACCATATATTACAAACGTTTCAAGAATATCTGCAGCGCCCATATTAGCGCTAGTTGCTCTATCCGTCATATTGTCTTTAAAAGCGTTGGTGATGCTTGTGTCAGAATTTGCTATATATCTTTTAATCGCCATTATCTTACTGTTCCTTGAATATCTGTATTCGGATATTTTAATTCTAAAATGCAATTTTCAGGAACTAACAAATATTGACCGTCTGCAGACATGTTTGCTTTTATATCATATACAACTTCGCTATAAGCTTGATTTTGTCCTGTTTTTGGCAATATTTTTACTTTTTTAACATCCATTACGCCTGTAAGATTGTTAAGTATTCGATACATTCTAGTTACTGGTAATGATTCTCCAATTTCCATCAACCGATCTGAGCGAGAAAACTGTCGCGCTAACGCTGAGACACAACGAGAATAAACAGCAGTTTTATCTGCGCCGGGCATAGCCCTAACATCAAACTCAATTCCATAGTTAATTATTTTAGCGTCGAGAACGTCTACGGTGTCGCTAATCATCCTGTTCTGATTAAGCCAAACTTTGATATTATCCTTAAGAGTGCTCGTAGCAGCAGTTAATTTAGATCTCTGATCTTCAGAAACAATGTATAAGTTCAAATTTCTTTTGAACGAATCAGGATCTCTTAAAATATTTACTCTTTTAACAGTGCCAAAATGAGCAGGCATAGAATATATAAGCGAAATATAATCTTGTTTAGTAACCGCTCTATTCTGTGTAGCGAAATGGCCTTTTATTCGCTTTTTGAGTTCAAGCGTTCCAATAGTGGTAGCCGCCGATGGTATAGCGACTTCGTTAGAGACATCTAAAGATTCTCTAATTGCTGCAGTTTTTGATTCGATCAACGTAGATGCCACATCTGTTTTAAACTTAAATCGTGGCACACCAATAGTGTTTATACCACCAACAGATACACCAGTAACAGAACTAGTGTTTGTTACATATGTTATTGATAAGGTACAATTTTCTGGACCTATCCCCATAGTATCAGTTTTCAATAAATTGTACGGATCAAATTCGCGATCAGTTACATGCGATTTGCCGTGCAATTGCAAGACAACATCTCTAGGATTAGCTATACTCGGAGAAGACATTTCTGACTCTGAGCCTTGACCAAATTGCAAATGACATCCTGTAGAATCTCTTTCTACTGTAAATCTTCTTTTTACTACAATCGGTTTCAAAATATTAGGAACTGTCTTTTTATCAGCAGAGGTATTAGCGATAGGTGTGTAAACAGTATTTTGGGTGAGGTGTTCGACTTCAATATATTTGTTGCCCTTAGAATCAACAACGTTAATTATTCGATTAATTCCGCGATTACCTACTCTGATTCTTCGAAATTTTTGATGAGCGCCAATTTTCGTTTTTACAGTATAATATTGGCCCGACATCACCTTGCCAGTAGCTTTGATTGCGTAGTGGGTGGGAATTCCCGTACTTTCATTGATTTTTCCAGCGACCACTTCATTTGAGCTTTTTGCAAATTCCACATCCTCTATAAGGGTGAAAGTTGTTGAGCCGGCTGAAAATGTACTATTCCTTGTCAACGTCGGTATGTAATCTGGATCTGGGCCTAAACCTGTTGCGTTTGCGGGTACCATAACATATAACGAAACTTCACCAAAGCTTGATGCATCGCCATCTAATTTGTATCCTTGCTGTCGGCCTAAACGTAAAACATTTTTATATTCAACCGCAGTATCCATAAAAAGTTCGTTTACTTGGTAATCTAAATAAAATGAAAGAACATCTCCAACATACGCTACCGTATCAAGCATTAATGCGCCAAAGCTCGCTTCATTGAAATCTCTAAACGTATCAGGATAGTATCTTTTAGCATATTGTACCAAATCTTCCTTGATTGAGTTGAAATCTCGACTAGTATATTTGATTGGAACTATTTTATTTGGCATGTTGCTTAATATCCTTGAATTTTTCACTAATAAGTAGTTTACTCATGCTTTATTAGCCACCTTAGACTTTTGTTGTAGGAATTATAGTAACTGGCGAAAATCCTTCATCTGAAGCGAAAGGCTCATCGAAGTGGTCAACCGTTAGCGCGCCGGCACGAACTGTAAGTTCTGCCTCTATAGCTGGCTCACAATCGTCTTGATACAGCTGCGCTTCTACAGGATCCCAAATATATAAATCTTCTAAATCTTCAGGTTCGATTTTTCCAACCTCGCCGGCACATATCTTGCCAGCCTCTGAAACAGTAAGTGTTTTAGCTGCTATTGAAGTCATAGCAGCATCTTCTATAATCAAAGCTATAGTTTCATCAGTGGTAGATATTGTAAAAACAATTTCAACTTTCATAGTATTTGGCTGATCGACAGGCTGCGTGATTGCCATGTCGTTAATAATAATATATGGCAAATAAGTAGCAGCTTGACTTTTTATTCTTTCCGAAAGTGCTTGTCGAACATCCGGTACATTCATTTCGAACAAGTAACGTTTAAGTCCAACACCAAAACCCATATCCATAATGCGTTCGCCGGGTACAGTCAAAAGTAAGTTAATAAAGTTTTGTAAAGCTAAACTACGATAAGTTAAATTTTGAGAGAATGCAGTAGTATTGTCTGTCACGTACGGCATTACATCAGGAGAATAACCTCCTGCAGCGGCTAATCTTCCGGGAATTGTTGCGGGAATGCTGGCCATAAAAGATACCTCCTATATTTGCGCCTACACTAACTAGTGCGTTGAAATAATTACGAACTATTATACGCAGCGCGATCTGCTGCTGAACCTCTTTCGTCCTCATCGCAATCAGGACCAATAAGTCGTTTGTTCATTCTCCATTTCGGTTGCCAAAATAAACCGAACGGCGGGATCTTGAGGTTCAATTTAAAGTTTAATTTAAATTTAGGCAAACTCCATCCTCCGCGTTTTTTATAATCATAAGCTCCAACGAACATGTCAGCGAGATGTTGGCGTGTTTCTTTAAAACATACTTTATCCCAGTTTCTATAACTAACTTGTCTAGGTTGCAAAAAGCTTTTCCACCAATCGCCCGTTTTTAGACCCGGGCCTTGCGAATGTTGTAAGTTTCGGTGCATTTTGCCCCACCATCCGCCATCCCACGGATCCGGGTAATCAACTCCCGAATCTTTATCGTTTCCTTCCTGATACCACGAATCATCCATACCAATAGAATCAAGGAAACATTGCATAATATAAATTGCAGGCAAACTCAAGTATTTGTCTAACGAGAAAGAGTATTCGAATATTGCTTTGAAAAGCGGATCATCTCTAAGAATTTTTGTCATGCACTCTAAATCATAATCTTCAACAACATCAAAGCTGCTAATTTTCATTTCGGCTGGAATATCAACGGAAACTGATACAATTGGAATCAACGGGGTCGATTCATTCTCTACTTCAATTATTTTATTGAGACCTTCTGTTCCAGAAGCTGTTGTATAAATATCAAGCTGTTGCTGGACTGCTTTCTCTAACATTGAAGGATCGTAATAAGAAAACACATCAGTTCTGGCATCTTCGCCCGAATATATTTCCGCTGTGATTCTAGCTAACTCTACATCTGTCGGTTCTAAACGAAAACTTTTATTAAGCAAAGAGTGTTCTCTAGAAATCTTTTTGTAGTTTTCCATATCTCTAAGCGTTCCGGATCCAGACTCTTTGCTGGGAATGTATACTAATCTGTAACCGAACTTCCAGCTTTCAAAATAATCTCCAATAGTAACTTCTGAATCTTCAGCATTCCAACCTTTTTCAGTCAAAAACTCTTTCCAATCATTAAGGTTAACGACTTGATATAGATTCTCAGCCCTTTCAACATCTTCTAAAGCATCATCTTTATCTTGAACCATAATATATTTTTCAAGTAAAAATCCGCCAGTTTTAACATATTCAAACTCTGGTATGTATTGCCTCACTTCTAAAGTGACGCTTTCAACACCCGATTCTTGTTCGGTTAATTCGGTGAAACGTGACTCTCTCATGCTGCTCGCCACATCTGTAATAACAATACTTGTAATCTGATTGTCGATTGTCATATTGCCGTTCAAAAAATGCAACTGTAGATCATCAATAAGCTCTTCATCGCCACAAACCCAACCAGACAAAGTTTTCATAGTTTCTTCAAATTCTGCACGGAATAATTTCATTGCTATTAAAGTTGCTTCTTCCTCTGTTTGTTCCCAGACGATTCGGCGATAAGCTTTTCTTTTAGAATAAAATGGATCTTTTTGAGGTTGCGAATAATACAAATTGATTTTTTCATCTATTTTATCAATTGCATCAACTACAACTTGTTCAAACGGGTATGTTCCAGCGGCCATGCCGCGCGCGTACATGCACACGCATTGTTCTAAAAATGCATGGTCATATTTCTTGTGCCCTTTGTGAATTCTGCCAAAAAACGATTTTGAATATTCGTGCAAATTTTGTCTAAAGTGCAAAAACATGAAACCCGGCAATAATTCGCCAAACACACCAGCAGACGCATCAAACTTACTGAAAGCCGTCATACCTTTAATTACAAACTCCCATATTGTGACTCGCATAGTAGCTTTAATAACGGCTTCTATAGTAGCTTTGTTAGATCTAGTATTAATTCTGTCATAAGGGGGATCCCATGTGCAACTTGGGTTGAATTGTACTCTTTCGTCGTCTTCAAGTTTGTTGTATCTATCAGACCAAAAACTTTCTAAATCTGTAAATCCAAACAAATCAGAGTTGATTTGTTCATCACACGGATTAGCAGGGCCCGGTAAAAATTCGTCAGCTAATCTTGCCCAACCGTACTGATATTGATTATGAATATAATAAGCAGCAACGCCGTATTCATCTTCCGGTAAAGCGACATTTTCAGAAATAGCTTTAGTATCATCAGCAACTTCAGGACGATACCAGCCTGTACCTCTATCATTTCCGTAATTACTACGAGTCCAGCGGTAATTTTTCATTGGATCGTCGTCTTTATCTAAAATACCTAAGCTTTCTACGCTATCAGTTTCGCCAGCATCTTCAGCATCTTTTGCCTCTAAGTGCAACTCCTGATAGTTGAAGTTGAATAACCCCGATGCCCAAACATCATCACTGCTAGCAATTTGCTTTGAATACTGCTCAAGAAAAGAGTTGGAAATATACTCATATTCTTCTAAAGTCAAAATTTCAAAAAAGTCGTCAAGACGAGTATCATAATCTGTCGATTCTGAAGCCTCCATAGCCTGCTGCATAACATTCCTTATATGTTTGGCAAATGTTACTGGTTTTTGGAAATACCTATCTCCACTAGACCAAACTTCAGACTCAGAAACGTAGCCGGAAATATCAATTTGCTCGACTTGTTCTAAAGTGCCCGAAGGAATGTCAGAAACCATACGAATTACAGGATTGATTGCAGCATGAGCGCGATCTGTATCCCCTTTAGGGCCAAATCCATTTCCGATTGATATAGCATTGCCAGAAGAATTGTTACCAATTAAAGCGTGATCTGCTGTATATTCGCCCACTTCTGGCTTGCCCCAATCTTCTTCTGGTAAAACTTGAAAAATATGTAACCGACAAGCGTCTCTTTTAAGCTCGTCCTCTGCGGAAGACCAAGTTCGTCCTTCATTCTCGCGCGCAAATCTTTCATCGTGCCAATAATGAAAAACATAATGTGGCTGCCCCTGTTGTTCTTCAGAATTTCTACCATGGCTTGGGTCTGAGCCGTGATAAGTCATTACGCAAGTTGGATTAGGGTAATCAATAGTGCCCTTAGTTCCATATCTCCATTTACGATATATACTAAACGCTTTCCAATTATCTCTAGAAGCTTGCTGATCACCAACATTGGTTGACACTCTCATGCCTTGGCTAACTGCAGCATTAAAAATCTCTTCTTGCGTTGTGGAATCACCATCAATCTTTTTATCCAAAAATGACTGGTACTTTACAATAGCCCAACCGCCTTCATCATCAGTAGCATAAGCACTAGGATCAGCGTGATATTCATAACCGTAGACATAATCGTCTAAATAAACTCTGTTAAACTTCCAATGATATTGCTTAATGTTACGATCATCATTATCGGTAAAAGAAATCGTTCTGCTGTTTGCATTTGCAAACGTGTGACTGCTAATACCCTTACTTAAGTTAAACTTACTATATTTAAAAGATTCGGTATCATGAGACTTATCTTTGTCTTCGCCATAAAAATATTCAGATCGTTCGCCACGTACAATATCTCGCAAGTACTTTGCAACTGTTTTTGGATTATCTCCGATTGCCTCTTTAAGTAAGTTTTCTAAATCTAAATCGTGAAGTCTTTTTGAACGCCCATCTTTATCAGATAAAATTCTATCAAAAATTCCACCAAGACCAATTAAGTCATCCTCATATTTTAATTGTGCGACAGCAAACATATCGCCGGCCATCTGTTTTGTAGCTGCAATAGTAGCGGGATCATCCTTAAGTGTGAGAACACCATCACAAGATGCGGAGCCATAAAGGCTATCTACTGAAAGTCCACATTCTCCTAGTGCATCACCAGCGCCAGATGTCGGGATTCCGCCACCCATAAACGCATCAAAAACATTATTAAATTCTTCCATTTTTTGCTCAGTTTCATCAATCATTATTTGCTGAACCTGTTCCATGGTAAGCATTTTTGTATTCATTAAAGATTTAGCAAGATCTTGCTGGTGTTCCGTAAATTCATCCAAGCTGCAAATCCCAATGCCCTCTTTGCATTTCATTTTTTCAATATAGGAATCTCTTAAGTTGTTAATTCTGTCTTGCCCAACAAAGCCTTGGCCGATAGTGGAAAAGAAGTTTCTACAATTTTGTCGATTAGATAACGCATCTCCTACAGAATTTCCAAGACTAGCAAAATAATCAGTTGTATCTGTAATTTCTTCTTCAGTTGCTTGTCCAGACATTAAGTTTAATGTTGTTGCTACTCTGGCGCTGGACTGGTGACCGGATAAAGCATCTCTTGCTTGTGCGCCGACAGCGGCTAATTCGTCAGCAGTCATGTTATCATTTGTAAGACCCATAGCGGACATAGCGGTAGATAAAGCGTTTGCTAAGTCTGAATCAGTTGCATTAGAGCCGCAAAGATTCGCCTTTAACCAATCCATATACTCGGTATCGTCCATAAGTCCCACAGCGTTCAAAGCGGCCGCTCCAATTGAGCCGGCTAACTTACATAACATATCAAATATTAGTTGTATAACTTTAACAATCAAATATTTTAAAGCTTCCCTCATAGCTTCTTCCAAAGCTGCCAAAAGAATATTGATAAACTCTAAAATCATATCCCATGTTAATGGTGGCCACTTTAAAGATATTTCTGGAGGCCAAGAGAACTTTTCGACACTCTTACACCACCAAGGAAAATCCCATTCTGATAATGCTTCTAATGCTTCAGTGAACCAAGTGGCCAATGGCGGATCGAAAATTGAAAAGTTAGGACACCCAAACGCATCACCCAACTCAGCCAAAAAAGCCAATGGAATACCGCCTACAGAAGTTAACGACTCTAAGATTTCTTCCGGTGTTAACATTTCCATCAAGGCTTCAGTGTATGCATCTTTAATTTGTGCCTGTACTTCATCCGTTAATAAAATTGAGCCTATAGTCCTAGTAGCATCTGAACTGGAAGAATATGTAGTTTGACGGGCTGCGTACTCTTCTGATTCTGATGCAGTTAAATCATCAACTGTCGCGCCTTCAGAATAGTCTTGAGCATATGCCCGGGCCTCTTCAGTAGACATTACATTGCCGGCATCAGCTGTAACTCCTGAAGTAATTGATATTCCATCGTCTGTCTGTTCGATAGTAGATGTTGAGCTTCTGGCTGCGCCGTATGCTGCGTCATACTTAATGTTTTCAGGATCTCTTGTGCTTGGTTCAAAATCAGCCCACGGTCGCAAAGCAGCCATGTCTTCGGGCAATGATTCGCTAACCATATTCATAATTTCATCTTGTTGAGCTTTTGACAGGCCAATTAACAAAAGTCTACCAAGAGCTTCAAAATCTAAGCTTGATAAAACTTTCTCTATGACAGCCGCCAAAATATCTTCATAAGACATGCCCGCCATAAAACAATGAAGCCAAGATGCTAACAGTTCCATCCATCCGCAACGACCAAGCCTATCCATTAAATGGCCCCAAATGCCATCAATACTGCCAGTACGCTCTATGTGTTCAAGCACTTCAGATAAAAACGGATCATTAGCTGCGATTTGTTTCCACGCAGCATTGCCAGCGTTTTTAATTTCTGTACCCATGCCTCTGTAGTTGCTCCAAGTTTCTTCAAACCTTTCGCGACGATCAGCTTTTTCCGCATCCCACATTCTACATAACTCACGATCAAACGAGCTTAATAAGATTTCCATAAAAATGTCCACACCTTCACCAAGCATGTTTTCAAGTGCATTAGAGACTGAGTTGCACGGAGGATCATTGTCCCTCATTTCATTAAAGTTTCTGACTTCTAACTTAGGATAAGTATATAAGGTCATAAAGTCATTCCAAGCTAGCGGGGTGTCAGCTTGAAGCGATTCATCCATGTATGGTAACGAAGCAATATATCCCATAGTGCGCGGATCTGTACACGGGTAACTATAAGCAAACTCTTCCCAACCGTTAGCCGCAAAAACTTCTGGGTTGGCATATGGATTAGCATACGCAGCGTTGCGATCATCAGTATCTAGAGCATCTAGCTGCGCTTGCAGCCATGCAGAAGGCGAATCATAGCCCTCAATGCTTGGGAACTTACCTAAAGGCTCAGAGCCAGAAGACTGATTTTGCCACTCTTGATAGAAAAAGTTTGATACATTATAATTATCAGACATTTCCTCCTCAACAGTAGTGTTCTCTTCCTTTATAAAACCTTCTAGAGAAACAAGTGCTTTTAGTCTTTTTCGGTTGAATTCAATCGCAGCTGCATCTTCAGACGAAACTAGTGTAAAAGGCGGGCAACTTTTTCTATTGACTTTAACAGACTTTATTCTTAAAGAATTGTCAAACTCAAGATCAAGTGATTCAATTCCTCCAGTTAATCTTGTATATTCTCTCCAAAAACTTCTGACAGGGTAGCCGCCAGATTCTACGTGACTCATGTTTAAGTTCAAAAAGTCTAATATGTTAGATACGAACAAGTCTAAGTTGTCTCTTTGTTGCATCAACTCTTTACCACTCATTACAGAGTCAAGTATCACTGCTTTTTGTTCGCCACTTAAGCCAAGGTTGTTCCAGTAATCTTTTTGACCTTGGTTCCACTCACCTTCTGTCATGCCGTTAAATGTTTCGCCCAAAACAGTATCATCTTTAGCGTATGCCATAGGCATTCTTTTAGTAGCGTAATGCTTTAATATCCAGCGAACGCGATTGATTTGAGAATTAATTGTTTCAGACATAAGTGAAACTTTCCACGCTCCCGAAGTTAAAGCTGATTCAAAATCTGCCAATTCCAAAAAGCTCTCTGCATTCTCAGAAGCCGGAATGTTATCAAATATTTGTGCGGGCACCACAACTTCTACTCTAATCCTTGTAGATTGCGAAACATGCCAAGATTTAGCTTTTATATGACCGCTTCCATATTCAGCAGAGTTATAATAAGTAACCCCATCTTCTTCAACCATAGAAATATCTTCTAATGCTGGACTGTCCTCTGAATCTTGCAATTCAATATCGTCAGGATTAAGATAAGACGTCAGACTTGGTTCCTCCCACTCGGCAGAGCCTCCACATAAATAAGCCCACGTATCTGAAGCTTTAGTAGCTGCAGCCCAGCCCGAATCCATATCAATGGGATCGAGGGCTGTACCTGCCGGCTCGCCATCCGAACTAGAATCGCTTCCAACAGAGTCGTCGCCAGATGCTTCAGTAGAGTCGTATAGACCAGAATCATCTTCTTCATATCCCTCCGATTCAATATCCTCGTCTGATGGACTAAGATCTGTATCTTCCTCATCCGCCACATCTTCATCATAAGACGGTGCGTCAGACTCTTCTTCGCTAGCGTCAGCAGCAAAAGTTGTAGGATGTTCGCCTTTCATAAATTTATAAGCAACTTCTTCAGTTGAATCATATAAAATAGACTCAAACCGTTCACCCATAAATAATTCTAAGGATTCAGGTACTCCAAGGTCAAGAGCAATACGAAACGCAATTTGAATATCTGAATTTAAACGTGCTATGAGTCCGTTCTCAACACCGTGTCTCATACCGTCAGTGTCGCGGAACGCTACGTTTTCAGCATACGAGTAATACTCGCCATCTTCGGCAAGCAAATAATATTCGCCAGATGGATTAGTGTAAATCCAATCAGAAGCTTCACCCGGATATAAAGACGGACCAGTGTAATAATCATCTTCAGCTATCCAACCGCCTTCTTCAGCAGACCAAAACAAGCGAGTACCATCAGATTCAACCATAGAGTACCCCTCTTCGTAAGAAGCTTCGGTAACCTCGCTTTCAGCTTCATCGGTCGATTCGGTGGCGCCTTCATCATCAGTTGCAGTATCGGGCGTATCAGTCCCAGTAGTGTCATCGCTTGCGGCGGAGGCGCTATCTGGAGGTGTGTAAAGTTCAAAAGAATCTGGTTTGATTGTGAGCACTTCTGGTTCAGAAGTTGCGGGAGTAAAAGTGCTTTCTTCGCGTGAGTCAGAAGACCAAGTACAGCCGCCCAGACGAGGTGGCGTTTCAGGCTCGCAAGCAGAGATACCTGATTCAATAGGCCCAACATAGTCGTGGCTTTTCTTATAATAATGTATAAGGCGGGCGGCGCCTTTTTGAATAGCTTGCAACTTGATAGCAGCCAAAACTTCGTCAGACGCTTGCGTATCTCCATAATCAGTAAAAACAGTTACAGTGTAATCGCATGTTTTTTTGTTTAAAAATGGCTCTCTAGCATAACGCCAATTTGGAACATAGGCAGATGGATCAGGGCAACATGTCTTGCACTCATCCTGCTCTTCTTCGCACTCCTCTTCTTCCGTTTTGCAAAAACCCGAAAAGATATCTGCTATTGTTATTTCCGGCTCTTCTTCAAGCTCTTGCTCGGTCTCGCCTACCTCGTCTTCAGCAACGGGATCTTCATCAAGCATTTCAGAAAGTAATTCTTCTTCCTTATCTTTAACTTGCTCTTCAATTGTTTTTTTATCTTTTGTTGTCATTATAAATTAGTTTGTTTTATTGTGAGGACTTGTAATGCACTTTTCACCTGCTGGTTTGAAATAAATTTTATCTAACGCTGAAATACGTTTCTTGACAGCAGAAGCCTCCAGTAAGCCTTCTCCAACTATATCAATCATTTGCTGCATGTGTAAAGCAGCAGATGTTTCTGGACCAGTAACAGGAATTGCAACTGGATGTGTGTGGGTAGCAGTTGCGACACAAACTTGCGATAAGGTGTTACAAAGATCTACTACGATTTTTAATATTTCTTGCATCTGTTGATGTGTTTCCCTCATAGCAGATACCATATGTAAGCCCATAACCATTGGCTGCAGGGTATTAGGATCGTCGCCGGCGCACAAATCAATTCCGGGATTTCCAATTACTGGTTTTTTCCAAGAATTCATTTTAGTTCCAGATTTTGTTACAATTTTGACACCTTCTTGGCCAATAATTCTAACTGCATCAGCCCTAATTCCTACACAAGAACGATCAACAGATCTAGCTACTGGTGGGTTCAAATCGTTAGGACTAGGTAGGGCGCCGGGGCCTCCGGCGATTTTAGCTAACAGTTTTCCCCAAAATCCTGACGGTTCCACTTCTCTAAGTTTAAAGTATCTGTCAATATCAGCACGTTGAGAAATATAAACTCTCGCCGCATCTCCGCCTCCAAACATCGGTTGTGCATGGACTTCTGAATCTGGCTCCCACGACATTCTTCCAACAACCAAATCAATAGCGCCGCATCGAGTGCCGCCTTCCATAGATTTGCCCATTGATTGATTTCCCCACCTATCACGACCTAAAACAATCCAGCAATTATGCCTTTTAGCGTGTCTGGGAAATAGAATTTTTTCGTGGCCGGCCTTTGGCCATGGTGGTACCGCATCTGGTACGCTATCCCGGCCGCCGACGCCTCTATTCTTCGGTATGCTGATATCTTTTGAAAGAGTATCTGGGTGGCCTTCTGCCCCCTCTGCGTGGTTTACAGTGCCTCTAGAATTTTGTTCATCAGATGACATATTTTATTCTCCTTCCTGACTATCAGCGTTCTCAGCTAAAGTAGTTGCACTAGAATCATTCTGGTCGAAAGCGTCAAAAGCCGAATTGTCAGTAGCGTAGTTGCTATAATTAAAAGCGTCTCCAAAGTCTGCCACTACTTCTACAGATATAAGCTCACCAAAAGGGTGAGTAGGGTCTTTATCAATAAAGTCCACTTTCACAATAGAGCCCGGCGGGGGTAGCTCAATATCAACGTTAGGGTTAGCAACGAAAAGACGATGCTGCCTAATGGCCCCCCAGTCGCCTGCAGGGCCTAAAGCTGGAGTACCGTCCGCTCCTTCTTGCGGTATCGCTCTAGCCACGTCTAATTCTGGTATTCTGCAATAAACAGCAGGAACTACAATAGATTCAAAATCTGCAGATAGTTTTTCAACAATAGAAGCTAGTGGCACTTTTCCTTGAGCCAAGTCTTCACGATTAAACGAAATAAGTCCATCTTGAAACATGCTGCCAGCCTCACCTTCTTCTCCGGCTCCTTCATACCAAGCTAAAACTTGTGCATAAAATGGTCCTGAATGTGCAGGATTCCAAATCCCGTGGCCAGAAAGCATGCCATCAACCATTTCGCGTGTTTGTGCCAATGTGGATTCTAAAGATCCTCGATTAAGAAGTCTTTGTTCACCTCGACGCATAAGGCCCGGGCTTCTGGGAGAAGAACTGGTGCCTTTTGTCCACAAATGACGATTCAGGACACCGGGGGCATATACAATACCTTTAAAAGAAGATTCACTCATCTTTTTTTACTTCCTCTGCATCTGTCGCATCATTAATCATGTCAAACATCATATTACTATCAATTGATTGATTATCTTCTTCAGAATTCTTTTTCTGGATAAGTGCAGAAATCTTGACAAGCTGCTCGTTCGAACGTTGTAAAGTTTCCACATACTTTGCCGCAATAGTTCCGACTTCTCTGTGATGAGCTTCATTTTTGCTTAAATACTGCAAAACGTCTTCAAGCAACTCGTTAGTTACTTGTCTATCTTTGTTAACATTGTTAATAGCTTGCTGGAGCAGCTCATCGACGCTCTTCTTCATATATCACCCTTGTTCCACTTTGTTTTAAAAGTCTTATATTTAGCCCTAAGTTTGTTCAAATTGTTGACAACTTGTTTTGTATTCAAACCTGTAATTTCGCGAAGGTAAAGATAAATAGCTTTTTTATTAAAAATTTCGATGTCATCAGTGTTAGATAATAAAATTTTTACGGCTTCTAAAACCTTTTTTTCGTTTTCTTTAAGGTTGCCAGTGTCCCAAGAGTCGATCTCACCCCACAAGTGTTCCCAAAATTCTCTTTCTTTTCTTTCATTATAATACTGATGGCTAGTAATAAGTTTATCGTGCATATTTTGCTCATACCTTACAATGTCATCAATATTAACTTCAGTCCTAAGTTGCTGATTGGTTTTCTTAACTTTGTGAATAAACCAGTTTTTTGTAATGACTGAAAAATACGAAAAGGCTTTAGAGCCTTTATTTGGATCGTATTTATCAAGAATAGTAGTAAGCCACACTTTACATTCTGCTCTCAAATCATCGCAATTTGGCAAATTTGTAAACTTATAGGTGAAAACTATCTTGTCTACCATCTCATCAAAAGCTGGCCCTATAAGTTTTTCGTAAAGCTCACTTCTTTCTCTTTGACTGGTAGTAATGCAATAGCGCACAATTGCATCTTCATGTTCTTGGGTAAAATAATGACGGCCTTTCTTTTTACCCCTTCGTCTACGTCTTTTAGGCCGTGGTTTTGGTTTCGTATCTGTCTTCGCCGCCGGCGCCTTCTTGGTCGCTGTCATAATTTTCGAAGTCCTCCTCTTGTTCTGCTTCTTCGTCTTCTGTAAGCTCTGTAGTCAAAGAATAAATATCACTGAACTTTTCGATTTCTCCGATAACTGATTCTGTGTGCTTCATTAAATGCTCTAAGGTTTCATCTCCATAGAACATTTCTAAATTGTAAACAGAGTCTAAATGCTCTGCATAGCTATCAACTGTTATTAGAAAATCTCCCATACTTTCTGAAACGTAAAGAAGCTTAGTCAATATTTTTCTCATATACCACACCAACAAAGCGGTGGTAAAAAATAGAACAAAACTTAAAACGCTCAGTCCGATTATCAATTTCATTTTTTCTCCTTGGACACTTGGTTGTCCTTGTTAATTTCATGCCGCTGCTCTACCAAGTCTTGGCGACTCTCTTCTATAAAAGCGCGAACTCGTTGACCAGCAGTCGTAGAATCTTCAGCATTTGCTGGTGGCGCTTTAACAACCATAGGAGTGTATGGTTCTCTATTAAGAGAGCCGCTTGTTAAGCACATATCGCAATCACATAACTTCTCAGTTATTGAATGAACGATTTCAAAAGCGCGTTCGCAAGCTTTACACCTATAGTAGTATTTAGGCAATTTAAGTAGTTTCCACTTCTGCCTGTTCAGTTTCAAAACTAACAACAGGAGGGTTTACTATAAGCAATTCGTCCTCCTTGCCATCAGTCGGCGATAGTTCGAAACTCTTTAAAACAGGGACAATGTCCGACTGTTCTAGTAGAGATTTCTGCAGGGCCATCATTACGGCTCCAAGAGCCTGATCACTAAGTGTATATTTCGTCATGGTTTCTCCTTTATTCCATTAATTTGCTCTTTTACAAGCTGTAAGTCTGAATCATACATCATTTTCGCTAATTCAGAAAAAGTTACGGTTGGTGTCCATCCAAGTTTTTCCTCAGCCTTGCTTGGATCACCAAGCAATAGCGGTACTTCTTGTGGACGCAAAAGCCTCTTGTCTATTTCGACGTGCTTGTCAATTTGCAAGTCAGCATAATTAAAAACTGTTTCTAGAAATTCCCTGACAGTATGAGTTTGGCCAGTGGCAACAACAAAGTCGTCTGGTTGCTCTTGCTGCAACATCATCCACATAGCCTCAACATAATCGCCAGCAAATCCCCAATCTCTTTTCGCATCAAGGTTGCCAAGCCGTAGCTTATCCTGAAGTCCAAGCTTAATTTTTGCAGCAGCCATTGTAATTTTACGCGTAACGAAAGTTTCTCCTCGTCTAGGAGATTCGTGATTGAACAGAATTCCGCAAGAAGCATGTATACCATAGCTTTTTCTGTAGTTTCTGACTAAATTGTGAGCAAAAACCTTAGAACAAGCATAAGGAGAAGCCGGCATAAACCTTGTATTTTCGTCCTGTGGGGCTTCTGGGTTATCTCCAAACATCTCAGAAGATGAAGCTTGGTAGAGCTTAATATCAGGATCTACATTAAGTATTGCTTCTAGCAACCTTAAAGTACCCATACCGACAATTTGTGCTGTCTCTTCCGGAGTCTCAAAAGAAACTCTAACGTGAGATTGAGCAGCTAAATTATAAATTTCATCAGGATGTTCTTGAGAAATTATACGATATAATGAGCCCGGGTCGATCATGCTACAATAATGCATCTCAAATGAAGGATGGTTGTATATGTGGTTGATTCTGTCAGTTGAGATTAAAGACGTTCTTCGCTTGAGGCCGATAACCCTATAACCTTTATTAAGCAAGAATTCAGCTAAATACGAGCCATCTTGGCCCGTAACGCCGGTAACTAAAGCAGTTTTTCGAGTCCATATTTCTGGTCGCATTTTAAACACCTCTAGCGATTGAATGATTGATACTGAACCAGTCAGTAGCAGCTAATAACGCTACCTTAAAATCCGTATACATCTCAGGACGCCAACCTAAACTAAGAAGTTTGGAGTTGTCTGATGGTTTACGTAATTGTCCAGAAGGTTTAGATGAATCCCAAACAATCGGACCATCAAAATCAATATACGCTGCAATTAATTGTGCTATTTCCATAATAGAATATTCACCAGTGTTTCCTACGTTGATGGGTTCCGAATCGTTGTAATGTTCTAATAAAAATAAAAGAATATTTGCAAGATCCAAAGAATAAGTAAACTCCCTAAGAGGACTACCATTACCCCATAATACCACGCTTTCTTCTTTTTGTTTAGCCAAATGCATTTTGTGCATCATAGCCGGGATTACATGTGAATCATTTAGATCGTAATTGTCGTTTTCACCAAAAAGATTGTTTGGCACTGCAGTAATAAAATTGCATCCGTATTGTTCTCTATATGCACGGGACTGGATATCTAGCATACGTTTTGCATAAGCGTACGAGTAGTTAGATTGGTGTGGCGGACCATTGTGAATTTGCTCTTCTGTCAACGGGTACTGCACATCATTTGGATAAATGCAAGTACTCAATAATGAGACGACTTTTTTGACATTAAATATTTTCGCAGACTCTAAAACATTTGTGTTTATCAAAATATTGTCAGTGTAAAAATCGCCTAGATTCTCCATATTGGCTTTAATTCCTCCAACTTTTGCAGCTAAATGAATAACGTACTTTGGTTTGTAGTTGGCAAACATGCGACCAGTTTCAAAATGACTTCTTAAATCGTAATCTTTGGAGGAAATGTAAATAGCATTGGGAATAATGCGCTTGAAAGCATTACCCACCATTCCTGAGCCTCCGGTAATTAATATTTCTTCTTGATTCATAAGGATACCCTAATTTTATCAATTCCATTTATTGTTGTTCTGTCTAAAATGGAATATTCCAAGTTATTTAAACCGCTATCCATATAGTTGTGTAACCTCTGCATTTTAAGTAACAGCTTATCACTGGAATGTGCGCGGTGTGATGTATCGCGTGGAGCATGGGGAATAAATGATAGATTACACTCTCTTCTTTCAACTTTTACATTACAAGCACCAAGTCTTACAAACATATCATCATCTTCTCTCCCGTGACCCCAGTACTCGTTGCCAAATCCATTTACTTTTTCAAAAGCCCAATTATAATAAGAGACAGCTTTTCCATACCACGGGTCGTCCGCACAGTACACTACAGATTCGCTACCTTTCATATCAAAATTAATATCTACAGGAGCGCAGTCTACCGGATACCATATCAATACATCATCCTTACTATATTCATAACCTGTTTCGCCTTTTTTGTAAAGGTCAAATGCAATATTTATTAACTTGCCAAGATTAAACATCTTGCCATCTTCTTGTTCGACAATAATAATATTATAATCTATGCCTTGCTCATCTAAGTAAGATGGCAACTTGCTGCTAATAATATCTAGATATCCTTGCATATCCCTATACGGGATCATAAAATTATATTTCATTGTTTTTCTCCTTTATAATCTTTTCATAATCAAATTTAACACCGTCTTTGCATGTCTTGCAAAACCCAGATTTTGGACCCTCATCCTTCAAATGTGCTCGCCATGGCAGGTACAGATCGTTAACAAAGATATCAGCTAAACTATTGTTATAAATGTTGCCCATAACTCCGCTTTCTTGGCCCGGCACATCCGAACGTAATGCGCAGCAGACCATCGCACTACCGTTGTAGTCTAAATACATGTTATTAAACGGCTGTATGCACTTCTGAGTGCGTTGGTAATCATTTCCAGCATCTACACTGTCTCCACGACTAGAGCCGTCTATATCGAAATTACGAGAGCGTATGTGGATTGTCATATTTTTGTATTTTAAATCATATTCTAATTTTGCACCCGGAACGTCAACAAGGACCGCATACGGTAAGTTAAGCTTTTCAATCTTCTTTAACGCGCGGCGCTTCATCTTGTCATGATTGTACTTCTCATTGTTTCCCAAATATTGCTGTATGTACAACTCGTCAAATCCCGCTTCTTGTAGCTCTTCAATATATTCTCGCGTTATGTAATCGCCATTTGTGTTAGTTTTCAACAACGCTTTAGGCAAAATTTCTCTAGCTTGTTTAATTCTCTTTAAAAATAATTCTTTATGCGAAGTTGGTTCATTATAACGGCTATAAGTTATGTAGCCGTCATAATCAATGTCGCGAAGTTGATGTAAGATAGACAAATACGCTTCTTCCGGCATTAAGGTATTGTCAGAAATGCGATCAATAACAGAATTTGGACAAAACCAGCACTTCCTGTTGCAATAAGAGAATATCTCTATTTCTATCATTTGCAAGTTTTCTTTTAAAAATGTTGCATTGTTCATTGTTTTGTTACCTCGCTAATCCTATCTTTCCAAAAAAGAGGCAAGTCATCTAAGTCCTTCTTAATATCAGTACCCTTAATATTATCTTCATAACTATATTTTTCAGCCTTCGGGTTGATGTTTGTAAATCCCTGAACGTAATCATTAAACCCATAGCGTATTTTTATATTGTTATCAAAAAAGCCTTCTGGGATGAAAAGTGGCGGATGAGTACTTGGAGTAAGTGATGGTTGACCATCATAGTGAGCACACAGTTCTCTTTTAGGCATAACACTAATTTGATCATGCGTCAAAAAATGATTTCGTAAACACTCAGGCCTTATAATTCTGTGATTTGCTAAATTCCACGACATAAACCAATGTCGGAATAAATCAATATGAACAATCTGAATTCCAGTATTATCACCAAACTTGCTGCATATAGTTACGGTATTGTCATCTTCGTCAATTATCTCGCGCGGTTGGGATTTGCTGTTATACATGTTGCTAAACCAGTTCCCCGGATATGGCAAATGTACAAACTCATCATAATGAGAATAAAACATTCCTATCAGATTACGATTACGCCCTTCAAGCTCGCTACCTTTTTCTACAAGAATATCCAACATGCTCAAGTCGGGAGCAACAATAGGGTGATCGTTATTCGGAGCGTAAAAAATCCATCTATCACCCAATGATTGCAAAGTGCGATATGCTTTAATAAAATGTGGCTGACGATCACTGCGTTGATTCTCTACGATAGCTTCTGGAAATAGATCTTTAATAAATTTGTTGATCTCTTCATATCTGCTAGAATCTTCCAATTCATACCGAATATAGACGTTCGACCAATTGTATTGCGCGTAGCTTGTTAGCGTGTACTTGAAAACATCAATTCGAGGACGAGAACGATAAGAACAGTCTTTCTGTCTTAACTGGCCCCACGGAGAAGCGGCATTATGGTGAGCGGAAAGTGGGATATCCGTCACGTATGTGTCCATATATAATATCATAATTTACTCATAAAATTGGTGGAAAATGAACGATAACTCCATCGCCCTGATGATGACCCGGGGGCCTATACAATCCGTTCCGCACCATCACCGTGTTAGGTTTTAAGCCTTTTTGTTTTACATTGTGAAAAACCATTTCTTCGCCACAAATAGGAACATTGTGAGAAAAATAATAATCTTTTAAATGCATGTATGTTGCGGCGTACTTATCCATGTTCTCAGATGAAGCAATACAGAAGAAATCTCTTGGCATTCCACGGGGGCCGTGAGGACTAAACCAGCAATACTCAAGATCCATAGATTCTATTGGCAAACGTTGCTCAATTGCTAAATCAAACCTACACTTAATCACTGCATCATATTTTGTATCAGTCTTCTTTTCATGCTTGCTTTTCAGTTTATTAGCCTTATATATGGTATACATTTGACCAAATACGTTTATTGGATTAACACCCGGAAGCTGGTTGGTATAAGAATCTAAATTATGCTCGGCCGGCCATTTATCTTGAATCTTGATATTTTCAAATTCGTAATCTGTCGGTCTGTATAGTGAGAGAATTTTCTTTTTCTCAATCTCGTCTTCTTCCCAACAATGCAAAAAAATGTCAACATCCCGCTCTTGTAAGATATTTTTACGAATCAGCGGGAATGTAATGTGAAAACCTGTTGATTTGCCTGATATACACAATGCAATTTTCATAGTAAGCTCTTCTCTGCTATAAGATTATAGTACTTTTCACATTTCTCGTTATCATGTAACGGAATTAAGGAAAACAACATGCTAGCAGCTATCAACTTAATGGCTGTTAGGCGTTTTTTTCCATATTTGTTTTTTATATAATCCTCAAAGTATTCTATCATTTCATGCATGTATCGTTCATTAAATTCTTTTTCTAATAATATAAAATCGTATCCAATTAAAGATTGATATATTTTTGCATAATCATAAAATATATCGCCGTAAATCGTTTCATTGTCTCCAAGTTTGCCGCGAGGATCAATTAACTTAATATTGTTAGTAGTGTCTAAAAGCACATTTGTAAAAACTGGATCTCCGTGAATGATTCCCGGAATTGCTAAATCACGTTTACGATATTCAGATAATTTGTTGTGTATCTTCTTGTAAGTTTGATAAGAATCAGAAAACTTGCTGTAATCGTACTCGCAATATCTATTTGATAACTTAAGGTCATAATTATCATACAATCCTTGCCTAGCCTTATAAGCTGCTGGTTCTGTATCAAAACAGTGAATCCTATCGAGTGCTTGCAGCAAGTTTTCTAAATTACGGATAGTTAAAGAATTATTAATATAAAGATAGGATAAGGAAATGCCACTTACTCTTTCCATAACGAGTTCGCGTTTGTTGACAGTGTACATTTTAGGTATTAAATCAGATAGTTCTGTTGGAAAATTCCTATACCAGAAAGCTTCTCCAACTAAACTTCCACGCTTTGTAACGACTTCTTCTGTTTGGTGGATATTGTGAAATTCACGAGGTTTAATTTCAGTCTTATAGTATCCTAGCTGTTTTTCTAAAGACGCTTTGGGATTCACTGCTAAGTCATCAATGTAGCAATTTGCATAAGGTTTGCCGAAATAAATTTCGTCATACGGGATATCAAATTTATTTAATGATTTAATTGTTACTTCAGCAATATCAGAAACAACTTTTCCAACATTACCTTGGTGTGTTCTCATTCGACGTGCTGTGTACAAAATTACTTCATTTCCCAAGCTTTTCATAAACCGCAAAAACCTTATTGCTTCCGGGATTGGCTCACAAGTACTATAGTCACCCTTTACTTTAGGGTAAGTTAACAAAGTGTTGTCAATATCAAAACAGATTCTTTGCTTTTTACTATAATCTCCGGCCACCGCTGACGCAAACCATTGCAGCTGAATTGGCGTACCAACGCAATAGAAGTCTTCCACTAAGTGAGAATAAATTGGTACAGAATCTTCAATCATTTTATTATAAACGCCTGAAACGTAGAATTCATTTTTGCTTCTATCGCCAGAATCTAAAAGCTTTTGACAGTAAGTTTTTAACAAATGTCCGCTGTCAAAGCAATATGCGCCAGTATTTGCATTGTTAGAGATTTTATCTTTTTCTTTGATGTCTATAACACGGCCATCTTCATCTGTTTTAATATAAGAATAAATTGGCTTATCTTCTTTATCTTCAAAATAAAAA
>MDTB01048332.1_pt1 | contig 23854 bp, 23 predicted proteins | sample 811161 | NCBI WGS metagenome assembly MDTB01 (sample SAMN05326650, study PRJNA326480) | marine metagenome | isolation source: seawater | place: Mediterranean Sea | collected 2009
AGAAATGGTAATCCAATAGCGCTAAATAGTAGCTGTAAATAAGATCTTCTAGCAGAAAAAACAAAAGTTGTTTTATTGTTTACTGGACCATCTAAAGTAATACCAAAATCACTTGATCCAACAGTTAAAGTCTTTGCTATTCGGTCAGGGTTTCCATCAATTTGTTTAAATTCTAGAACTGAACTCAATGCATTTCCTCTGTTGGCGGGGAAAGCACCTGAGTATAAGTCAACTTCTCTTATGAAATTTACATTAATCATGCCTACAGGTCCACCTGAAGATCCTTGAGTTGCAAAATGATTTATGTTAGGGATTTCAATTCCATCAAGATAAAATCTATTTTCATTAGGAGCGCCTCCTCTTATAATTATATCATTTCTAAATGAAACTGTAGATGCAACACCTGGTAATGATGTAATAACTTTTGAGATGTCTCTATTTCCTCCAGGATTTCTATAAATTTCTGTAGCATTAATTGTTCTTTTACTTACGGGACTCTCTTCACTTTTTTGAAATGGCGATGCTGTAATTTCAACTTCATCTAATGAAGTTGAGGATTCAATTAATTTAATATCTAAGATGGTAGGTTTGTTAGGATTTACTATAACTTCTGCATAAACTACTGGCTCATATCCAACGAAAGAACATTTAATGGTATATAATCCAGGTTTTAAATTTTCAATTTCGTAGAAACCATCAAAATCAGAAGCTACACCAGAATTTATTTGTTCCACAAAAACATTAGCAAATGGAATTGTTTCGTTGTTAGTAGCGTCTATAACCTTACCCTTAATGACACTATTTTGACTTAAAATATTAGTTATACTAGTTAAAGATATGAGAAAATAAGTGAGTTTTTTCATTATGGAAAGTCTGTAAATAATAAATTTTATCTAACTAAATTGTTAATTTCTTTGAAGTTTTGTTTATAATTTTACGAACAATATTAAACAAAAATCCTTAAAACCTTTGTTTTATTAATAATGTTTAAGTAATTTAGCTAAAAATTAAACAAATGCAAACTTACTCCATAGCAGACTTAGAAAAACTTTCAGGTATTAAATCTCATACGATCAGGATTTGGGAAAAAAGATACAACATAGTTAGTCCAGAACGAACGAATACCAATATAAGAGCTTACAATGATGATCAATTAAAGAAAATACTTAACATATCATTTTTAATCAACAATGGTTTAAAAATTAGTAAAATTGCTTCTTTAAGTCTAGATGAATTATCAACAAAAGTTATATCACTAACTTCTAGCACAGACTCCTTTGAGGCTCAAATAAATGACTTTGTTATATGTTCTCTTCAGTTTGACGAACCTTTATTTGAAAAAACGTATAATATTTTAAGAAAAAATCATACCCTTTCATACATTTATGAAAATATTTTTATACCAACTCTGAGAAGAATTGGTGCACTTTGGTCTTCTGGCGAACTTTTTCCTGCTCAGGAGCATTTTTTATCTAACTTAATAAAGCAGAAGTTTTATCATGCGATAGAAGATGCTAAATCAACCATAAAAAGAGCTAAAAAAGCTTATTTATTCTTACCTCCATGGGAAGACCATGATTTTGCACTTTTATACTCTAACATGGTACTAAAAGAGAATGGTTTTGATGTAGTTAATGTTGGAAAAACTATTTCTTTTGATAGCATACTTCAATGCATTGAGAAAATAAAACCAGATATGTTATTTACTACGTTCATTGTTGGTCAGAAAGTTACATTACTACAAAAATTCTGTGACGATTTACGTAATCATTCAAACACCAAACTATTTTTTGCTGGAAACCCCGAATTATTGCGACTGGTCAATACACACGGTAAGGTATTTTATTCTCTTGATGAATTTGATAGGTTTTTTAATAATTCTTCTTTGAATTGAAAAACATTGCTGTAATAGGTTCTGGTTTTGCTGGACTTACTTCAGCTATTGAATTAGCTAGCCTCGGATACCAAGTAACAGTTTTTGAGAAAAATAGTATCGCTGGAGGAAGAGCAAGAAAGTTTCAAGTTAAAGGGTTTACTTTTGATATGGGTCCAAGCTGGTATTGGATGCCTGATGTTTTTGAAAAGTTTTTTAACAAACACGGCAAAAAAATTGATGATTATTACAAGTTAGTCAAGTTAGATCCGGGCTTTTCAGTGATATATTCTAAAAATGACCAAATTAAAGTTCCAGCTTCATTTGACAAACTAGTGGATATTTTTGATAAAATTGAAGATGGAAGTGGTGAAAAGCTTAAAAATTTTATTGACAAAGCTGAAAAAAAATACAAAATAGGAATGGATAGTCTTGTATATAAACCATCTCATTCTCCCTTAGAATTTATCAATTTTAAAGTTCTCAAAGGTCTTTTCCATTTAAATGTTTTTTCCAATTTCAGATCCTATGTTAAAAAATATTTTTCAAATTCTAAATTAACCAGACTTATGGAGTTTCCTATCTTGTTTCTTGGTGCAACTCCACAAAATACACCTGCTCTTTATTCTCTTATGAATTACTCTGGTCTTCACCAAGGGACGTATTATCCAATCGGAGGATTTCATGAAATAATAGTTGCTCTTTCAAAATTAGCTAAAGAAAAAGGGGTTGCTATAAATTACAATTCTGTTGTAAATAAAATAGCTGTTTCAAACAACGAAGCTGATCATCTAATAGTAAATGGAAAAAAACTTGAATTTGATGGAGTGGTAGCAGCCGCAGACTATCATCATGTTGAGCAAGTGTTGTTAGATAAAAAGTATAGAAATTATAACAATGAATACTGGGAAAAAAGAGAAATGGCTCCCTCAAGCTTATTGTTTTATGTGGGGGTTGATAAAAAACTTGAAAATATTCATCATCACAATTTATTCTTTGATGAAGATTTTGATCAGCATGCAAAAGAAATTTACGATGAACCAAATTGGCCTAAAAACCCTTTGTTTTATTTAAGTTGTCCATCAATTACAGATACTACTGTAGCACCTAAAGGAGAGGAAAACCTTATGTTTTTAATTCCACTAGCTCCAGGACTACAAGATAATAATGAAATGAGAGAAAAGTATTTTAAAATTGTTCTAGAGAGATTAAAGAAATTAACCGGAAACGATATAAAAAATAATATAGTTTACAAAAAATCTTATTGTGTGAATGATTTCAAAGAAGATTATAATGCTTTTAAAGGAAATGCATACGGTTTGGCCAATACATTAAGACAAACTGCTATCTTTAAGCCATCAATGAGGAATAATAGCATCAAAAATTTATATTATACTGGCCAACTAACAGTGCCGGGTCCTGGTGTTCCACCATCTATTATTTCTGGTCAGATCGTTGCACAAGAAATTGATAAACAATTAAAAAAAGCATCATGATAAATTTGTACCATAAAATTTCTAAAGAAACTAGTAAAAATATAACACAACTTTACAGCACCAGTTTTTCATTTGGAATCAAGCTTTTAGATAAAAGTATTCACGACGCAATTTATTCTATATATGGATTTGTTCGTCTAGCTGATGAAATTGTTGATTCATTTCATGACTACCCAAAAACTGAGATGCTGTCAGAATTTAAAGATGAAACTTATAAATCTATTGATAGAAAAATCAGTGTAAATCCTGTTTTACACTCCTTTCAAATGGTTGTTAATCAATATTCTATAGATACACATTTAATAGATAAATTTCTTCAAAGCATGGAACAAGACTTAGATGATATTCATTATTCTAATGATGCTTACAAAGATTATATTGTTGGTTCTGCAGAAGTTGTAGGTCTTATGTGCTTAAAGGTTTTTGTAAACGGAAATGAAAAGCTTTACAAAAATTTAGAAGACTCTGCACGAAGATTGGGTGCTGCCTTTCAAAAAATTAATTTTTTAAGAGATGTTAAGGCAGACTACCAGGAGCTAGGAAGAACATATTTTCCAGGTGTCGATTTAGATAAATTTACACGAATTGAGAAATTAAAGATTGAAGCAGATATACAAGAAGATTTCAAGTATGCTTTAGAAGGAATTGTCAAGTTACCGTCTTCTTCAAGGCTTGGAGTTTATGTTGCGTACAGGTATTATTTCTCTTTATTTAAAAAGATTAAAAAAATATCTTCAGAAAGGTTAATGGAAGAAAGAATACGCGTTCCTAACACAAAAAAGCTTTACATTACTTTTGAGTCTATTTTTCAAAATCGTTTCGATTGGATTTGATCAACATATCTATCACAATAATTACCTTTTTTTTAATGGAAATCGTTGCATGGTTAACTCATAGATATATTATGCACGGTGTTTTTTGGTATTTTCATAAAGATCATCATACAAGAGATAATAAGGGTTTCTTTGAGAAAAATGATTTTTTCTTTTTGATATTTGCTTTGCCTGGATCTGCTTTCATAATGTATGGTTTAGAAATTGGAATCAATTTTATTCCTTTTTGGATTGGACTAGGTATAACGATATATGGCGCTGCTTATTTCTTTGTTCATGATTTATTCATTCATCAAAGAATCAAAGTTTTAAAAAAAACTAAAAATAAATATTTACTTGGTATTAGAAGAGGGCATAAAGTCCATCACAAAAAACTATCAAAAGAAGATGGAGAATGCTTTGGTATGTTGTTTGTTCCACTAAAATATTTCAGGCAATATAAATAGCCTTATGCAAAAATATTTATACCAAACAATACTTTTTTGTTCGGTTTTATTCCTTTTGTTATCTTTTTTTTAAATGACTAATGTATCATATATCATTCTAGGAGCTGGAGCATCAGGTTTAATGCTTGCTTATCGCATGTCGCAAGACAGTTATTTTGATGACAAACCCATTTTAATTATTGATAAAGTAAAAGATAAAGGAAACGATAAGACCTGGAGTTATTGGGAAGAAGGAGAAGGAGAGTGGGATGAATTTTTAACTAAAAAGTGGTCTAAGATATTTTTTGGAAGTGAAACTTTTTCTGACACACTTAATATTTCGACATATAGTTATAAAATGATCAGAAGCGAATTTTTTTATGAAAATCTGTGGAAAAGTATTCGTTTAAAATCTCACATAAAATTTGTAGAAGATGACGTACTTAGCTTTTGTGAAACGGAAGATGGAGTTAAGGTAGTGACAGCTAAATCTACTTACTTTGGATATAAAATTTTAAATAGTATTCCCGATAAAAATAGTTACAGCAACCAAAAAAGGTATCCTGTTTTACAACAGCATTTTATGGGTTGGTTTATAAAAAGGAAGGATGGATTTTTTGATGATACCGTAGCTACTTTTATGGATTTTAATTTACCTCAAAATGGGAACACCCGATTTATGTATGTCTTACCTATTGATAAAAAGACAGCATTGTTTGAATACACCTTATTTTCAAAAGATCGCTTGGAATATGCAGAATATGAACAGGCAATTTTAGCTTATTTGGAAAAGAAAAAAATCTTTGATTACAAGTTATTAGAGAAAGAGGTTGGAAGTATACCAATGACATCCTTTAAGTTTGAGCAATTAAATTCAAAGAGCATACTTAATATAGGAACAGCGGGAGGATGGACTAAAGCAAGCACAGGATACACCTTTTATAATACTTCAAAAAAGACAAAAGACCTAGTAGCCTTTATTAAAAAAGAAGAAGATTTATCTAAGTTTTCTAGAAGAAAAAAATTTTGGTTTTACGATTTGCTTCTACTTGATGTACTTGCCAACAACAACGAAAAAGGATCTGCATTGTTTGCTTCAATATTTAAAAAAGTTAATGTCAAAACTATTTTAAAGTTTTTGGGTGAGGAATCCAATATAAGAGAAGATCTTAAAATTATTACTTCAGTATCTTCAATTCCTTTCATTCTGGCTATTATTAAGCGTTTTTTAAGAATAAAATAACAGGAATTTATCTTAATTTTTCTTTTATATACCTTTTGAAGGTATTATTTAGTTTTTATGCTTTTATTGGTAATGATTGGTTATCAAAAAAGGCTGAATATCTTTGCAAGAAAAAAATGCTAAAAGTGTTTTTTTAGATATCGCTCTGAAAATGTTTTTATTTCATTTCTGCATTTTATAAATGCTTCTTCAATTTCTAATTCTCCTCCGTTGACCTTAGAAGGGTCTTTAAAATTATAATGTGTAAAATGTGTTTTTTTTAAGAAAACTGGACAACTTTCATTAGCATGATCACATACAGTAATAACATGTGTAATTTCTTTATTAAGATATTCATCAATAGTATTTGAAGAATGATTACTAATATCTATATTATCTTTAGACATAATTTCTATGGCTCTTTTATTGACTCCTTCAGCTCTAACACCAGCACTGTAAATATTGACAGAAATATTTAAATTTTTTTTAAAGAATTTGAGGTATCCCTCTGCAATTTGACTTCTACAGCTATTGCCTGTGCATATAACTAAAATATTAAAAATTTCCATCTAAAATTATTTTTAACCTAAGTTACTATCTTTAAACTATTATTTAATTATTTTATGAAAATTAATACCCCATTAAGATTTACTATTTTTAGTTCAATTATTTCCTCTCTTTTTTTAATTTTTTTAATTTTTTGTATTAATTATTTTATTCTAGAAACAAAACTTCTTTATCAAATATACTTTTACTTATTCATATTATTATTTGCCTTTTCTGGGATTGTAACTTACTTTTTATTGGAGATTTTTATCAATAGAAAAATTCGTCTTTTATTTAGAATGGTTCAGACTTATAAAATGTCTAGTTCAGATTTTAATCTGAATATGAATGAGGATATTCTTTCTGAAAGTGAAGAAAAAATATTAATGCTTGGTAAAAAAAATAGCGCTGAGTTAGTAAAGTTAAAGTCAGAAGAAAAGTTTAGAAGAGAGTTTATTGGAAATCTAGCGCATGAACTTAAAACTCCTATTTTTAGTGTTCAGGGTTATATTTTAACTCTTTTGGAAGGTGGCTTAAATGATTCTATGGTAAATGAAAAATTTTTAAAAAGAGCTTTAAAAGGAGTGAATAGAATGAATAAATTAATTATGGATTTAGATATGATTACTAGGTTTGAATCTGATAGAATTAATCTGGAAATCGAAGAAAATAATATTTTAGAAATTTGTCAGGATATTTTTGATAGCTTAGAACTAAAAGCAAAAGAAAAAAATATTTCTATTTCTTATGCTGATACTTATATTAATCCTATTATGGTTAAATGTGACAGTAATCGAATTGGCCAAGTAATGCAAAATTTAATAATTAATGCAATAAATTATTCTAAACCTGAATCTAAAGTAATTGTTCGTTTTTTGGAGATTGAATCTAATATTTTAATTGAAGTTGAGGATAATGGACCTGGTATTGACGAAAAATACATTAATCGTCTTTTTGAAAGATTTTATAGAGTAGATAAGAGCAGGGCTAGAAATGAAGGTGGAACTGGTCTTGGGCTTTCTATTGTCAAACATATCGTTGAAGCTCATGGCCATAATGTTCAAGTTCGTAGTACTGAGGGAGAAGGTTCAACTTTTTTCTTTACCTTAACAAAAATTTAAATTTTATACAATGAAAAATATATATAAACTAGGATTCCTATTAATGTTAATTTTAGTGGTGTCAAGCTGCTCCAAAAAAGGCTGTACAGATCCAATGAGTCTGGCTTATAATAGTGAAGCATCAAAAGATGATGGAAGTTGTACTTATCCTGAGGTCTCAAAAAAAACTCTTTTGATAAGAAAAACAGGAGATTGGTGTCAATATTGTGGTGAACATGCTACTGAGTTTGTTGATGATGTTGAAAATAATTACTCTAGTACTGTCCAAGTAATGGATTTACATTATAATGACGGAATGGCTGTTGATGTTGGGTATAATATGATAAGTACTTTAGGAAGTATGTCAACTCCAGGATTTGCTGTAGGATCAGTAATTTACCCATTAAATTATTCACAGATTACTCAAGCTATTAATGCTGATATCCTTTTGACTCCAGAAGTAAATGTTGATCTAAATTTTTCAATCCAAGATGGAAAAATGAATATTAATATTCATTCTTTATTATCAACAGGTATGTCTGGAGATAATTATTATTTGGCTGCATATATTTTGGAAGATGGACAAGTTGGAAACCAATCAATTGCAACTTCAACAGGAACAATTGTAGATCCCAATTTTATTCATAATAATACACTTAGAACCGAGGCTAGCGGAAGTGGAAACCCATTTGGCAATTTGATTGAATTTGATGCTGATGGAAATAATGTTACATCTTATTCAGATATAATTCTTGCACCATCTTCAATTTGGAATCCTGATAATTTATATGTTGTTGCAGTTATTTGGCAGCAAGATGGATCAACTTATAGATTTGTTAATTTAGAAAACTAAAAAATTGAAATGATAAATAATAAGTTTAATTTTTTTATTATTATTTCGGTTCTTATTTTTTCATCATGTAACAAAAGAGGCTGCACTGATCCAATAAGTTTAGCTTATGAAATTGATGCTACTAAAGATGATGGTAGTTGTACTTACCCTGAAAACTCAAAGAAAACCTTAGTTCTTAATTCTACAGGAACATGGTGTCAACAATGTGGAGATTGGGGAAAAACCTATTCTCAGGATCTTTCCAATAGTTTTTCAGATGTTCAAATAATCACCCTTCATAATAATGACAACTTTTCTGTAGATATTGGTTATTACTTACAATCTCATTTAGATTCTATTCATGGTCCAATGGGAGAGCCTCATTTTTATGTAGGAACAGCTAATATCCCTAACGATTATAATCAATTAGTAAGTGCAGTAAGTGCAGATCTTCTTTTAAATCCTGAAGTTAATATGGATTTTAATTTTTCAGTTGAAGATGGTAAAATGAATATCAATGTTCAATCAGAACTTTCTAACGGATTTTCAAGTAATAATCTTTATTTAGCTACTTACATACTAGAAGATGGGCAAGTAAAAGATCAGAATGTTTTAGGAGTTTATGATCCAAATTATATACATGACAATATTTTAAGAACTGAAGCAAGTGGAAGTGGCTCTGGGTTTGGATCATTAATAGAATTTGATGCCAATGGTAGAAACCTAACTTCCTACAGGGATGTTGAATTAGAACCATTAACTTCATGGAATCATGATAAATTATATGTTGTTGCTGTTATTTGGGAATTTGACGGATCTGATTACAGATTGGTAAATGTTGAAAAATAAGTTATAAATTCACTTTTTCAAAAGCTACTTTAAGTAGCTTTTTTTTTGGATTAGGAATTTTTTTAATTGAATTAAAATTTTGTTTTTTTAAATCTATTTCTCCTTGCTTAAAGAAAGAAATGGAATATTTTTTTTTATAATATTTGGCCAAATATTCTTGTTCCGTTTGTCCTGGGGTTGGAATAAACATTACTTTTTTTTGAAGATAATATAGATCCATTATACTACTGTATCCTGATCTGCATATTATAAGTTCAGAGCTGGAAATTAATTTTGTAAAGTCCTTTATTTCTAAATGAGGAAAAACACTTATGTTTTCAATTAATTTTTTATTCTCTTTTGTTTTGCCATTAATTATCGCACACTGATAATTAGATTGAAGAAAGCAACTTGTTATTTCTTCTTCTAAAAGACTTCTGTGTGGTTCAGGACCCGAAATTATGGCAAGATATTTATATAGAATTTTAGAATCATCTTTTTTATATTTTTCAAACCTAGATAGCGGTCCTATATTTAAACATTTCATTTTATTTTTTGATAATTCACCCGATAGTTCACCATTTTCAAAGTCTGGAATCCATATATGGTCAAAGTTTTTGATAATTTTTCTATTGATTACATTAATCAGTTTTGTAACTAATAAAGGTCCCATAATATTTAGTTGATGTGTAATAAAAATATTGGTGGCGCTTTTACTTCTTAATCCAAACCTATTATCAGAAATTATAATATCTATATTTTCTTCCAAGCTTATTTTTTCAATAATATTTTTTTCTTTAATTATTCTATTGGTAAACTTAGGAAGTTGCATTAGTATCGCAAACCCTTGATTTACTTTCTTACTGTAGTAGGGTTCATACCCTTTTATAATGATATGATTTGTATTAGGGAATTCTTTTTGAAAAATTCTTTTTGCAACTAGATCACCACAAGTTATTACATGGTGTCCTCTATTTATTAATTCTTTTATTATTGGAATAGTTCTTGAAATATGACCTAAGCCCCAGTCAAGAGGAGCAATTAATATTTTTTTGGAAATTGTCAGCTTTTATAGAGTGATTTATTTTCTTCAATAAATGAGTTAATTTCCATCAACCCTATTTTTTTAATCGAAGATGTAATAAAGAAAATAGGAAATGTTTCCCATGTTTTTAAAATATGATTTTTATAGTTTAATAAGTTTTCTTCAGCTTCAATTTTTTTTAATTTATCAACTTTTGTAAAACATATAACAAATGGAATTTCTTTTATTGCACAGTATTCCATAAACTCAATATCAATTTTTTGAGGTTCAATTCTTAAATCAATCAATAAAAAAAGAGAGACTAAGTTTTTTCTGTTTTCAAGATACTTTAATGTGAATTTTTGAAATTCTTCTCTTGATTTTTTAGAAACTTTAGCATACCCATACCCAGGTAAGTCTGCAAAATAAATAGATTCGTTTATTAAAAAATGATTTATCAGTTGAGTTTTTCCAGGCTTTCCAGAAGTCTTTGCAAGTTTTTTAATATTAGTTAAAGCATTGATTAACGAAGATTTTCCAACATTAGATCTACCAATAAATGCATATTCTGGAAAGTTTTCATTCGGACATTTCTTCCAATCCGTATTGCTACATATGAAAGTAGCTTTATTTATTTTCATAATTCTTAAGCTCTTTAAGATACGAATCTATATGTCTGTCTTTTTTTTCAGGATAAATATCTTTAATTGATATTAAAATACCAGTTTCTTCAACTTCACCAAACTTATTGTTCATAGCTGTTCCAAAGCTTCTCATCGTAGATGAAAGATTCATATATGCTCCTATAAGTGGTGGCAATGAACAATCTAGTTCCTTAAGGTTTTTTATTAATGTTTTGTAGGCATCTTTATAATCAAGCACTTCAATTTCTTTTAAAAACTGTTTTATTTCGTAATGTGGTTTCAAAGGTTGTTTTGCTTTAATCCAGTTCTCTTTATTTGGGAAAAAGTGATTAATAAATCCTAGTATCAAATCCCTACCTTTCTTATTAAAATCAAGATACATAGTCACTTTTCCAAAGAAATATTGTACATCAGGATATTTTACGACAAGTGCTCCTAGTCCATCCCAAAGATTATCTAGTGAGAAAATACTTTTCCTATTTCCAGATGAAGGTTGGTAAGCTGGTTGAACAAAAGATCTGCCAAGTTCAATGGTCTTTGGAAAAATCTCATTAGAAAATTCTTTATTAAAATCAAACAGATTATTGGTCGCAGTTTTATGATACTTTTTTGAGTTTATTATATCAACTCCTAAAAGAAAACGATATCCTCCAATAATTTGCTTTTCTTCTGGGTCCCATACTAATAATTGTTTGTAATAAGCTTCCTCTCTTTGGTCATACTCATCTAAGTCATATGGTTTTCCTGTCCCTCCACCCGCATTTCTAAATGAGATTTCTCTTAGTCTTCCAATTTCTAATGTAGCATTAGGTTGGCTATGAAAGTCAATTATATATATATCATGATTAGAATAATTAGTTTTTCTAATAAAGGTATTTTTATTTAATTCCTTTTCTAGATTATCTATTGATATTGGATCAATAATTTTTTTCATTACTTAATGTAATCTTTAAAATCAAAATTAGCATTGTTTTTAATTTGATAGACAAACTTTTTAACTAATTGAGCCCATTCTAAGTCCGTTTTTGAGTTAGTTAATAATTTAGGATCTATGGGATGTCCCATGTTAAATTTTATGGTCTTACCTTTTTGTAAAAACATTTCATTTGGAAGCAAGAACATTTCTAAATTTAATTTTATCCTAAGCTTTTGTCTCCAATAAGCTATTTTATAAAATCTTTTAGAGTTAAATCCTTCTACAAATACTGGAAATATGGTGGTATTATATTTTTTTGCTTTGGAGATGAATGTTTTTCTCCATTCTAGATCTTCAATTTTTTTATTTTTTTTTCTAGAAACTAAGCCAGCTGGAAATATTACAATACATTGGCTAGACTGAAATAGTTTATCAAGTCTTAAAATATTTTCTCTTGAGTTCAGTCCATGCTTATTAATTGGAATAAAGTATTCTTTAAAGGGTTCTAAATGTGTTAGTATATCGTTGACTAAAAACTTTATATCTTTTCTATATTTTCCAATTTCATTTATCATAGCTACACCATCTAGACCTCCTAATGGGTGATTAGCCACTACAATTACTCTTTTTTTTGTTGGAAGATTTTCAAATCCATAATTATTTGAGGTAACTCCCAATTCTTTAACTCCTCCTCTAACAAAATCCAAATTTTTTTTTCCATTAAGTTTTTGAAGTATAAAATTGATTTCTTTTTCTCTGACAATAGATTTTAATTTTTTTAATAGAAAATTTGGAATCAACTTATGAAATAAAGGACTTTTAAGAGCAATTACTTTAGAAATATCAATCTTTTTTTCAGTTTCCATTATTTCTTTTTTCCAAGACTACAAATATAAAAATTAGTTGTTATTATTTTATTAAATAAAATTTAAATATCCACTTTTTACCACTACAATATTTATTTAAATTACTCTGAAATAATGTTTTATTTGAAACTTAATGATTAAAAATTCGTTAAAAGTTATTCACAATTATAAAATTGTGGGAAAATGTGGGTAAATATTTATTAGATTTACAAATAAAACTGAGCTAATTGTCTGGATTTATAGGAGAATATCATTGCAAATTGGATACTAAAGGAAGAATGTTGATTCCTTCAGATATAAGAAAGCAATTACCTCCTATTGATCAAGAACAATTTGTCATTTCTAGAGGCGTTGATGATTGTCTTTCAATGTATACTTCATCGGAGTGGAAGGTAGTCATGAGCAAATTAAGAAAGCTCAACAGGTTTAAATCTAAGGATAGAAAATTTGCCCGAATGTTTCAAAAAGGCGCTACCAAAATTAATGTTGATAATAATGGTAGACTGTTACTTCCTAAAGGTTTACTTGGTTGGGCAGGGATCAAAAAAGATTTAGTCATAGTTGCAAATGTTGATTTGTGGGAGATTTGGGATAAGAAGACGTATGAAAACATGATGAAAGCTGACTGGGATGAATTTGATCAACTGGCTCACGAAGTTATGGGGGAGTCGTCAGATGCGGAATGAGCAATATCACAAACCCGTTTTATTAGACGCTTCGGTAAGTGCGTTAATTACTGACCCCTCTGGGTTCTATGTAGATGTTACCTATGGAGGTGGAGGTCATTCAAGAGAAATTCTTAAAAATCTTTCAAATGGATCTTTGATGGCTCTTGACCAAGATTCTGATGCTATAAGTAACGGAATTGATGACGAACGATTTTCTATTGTTAGACAAAATTTTAGAAATATTCAAAATGTACTTGAAGCTAATTCAAAGAAAAAAACCATTGGAGTATTAGCAGATTTGGGAGTTTCATCTCATCAATTTGATAGCCCCAAAAGAGGTTTTTCTTTCAGATTTGATAACCGTTTGGATATGAGAATGAATTCTGACTCTAGCTTTGATGCTTATGATTTAATAAATAATTATGACGAACAGCAATTAGAAAATATTTTTAATCAGTTTGGAGATTTCAGAAAAAGTGAATCAAAAAAGTTAGCTAGCACAATAATAGATTCTAGGGCAAACAGTTCAATAGAAACCACCTTTCAGTTGGTATCAATAATTGAATCATTAGTCCCTGTTAAAATCAGAAATCAATTTTTAGCAAGGGTGTTTCAATCTATTAGAATTGAAGTAAATCAGGAATTAAATGCTTTGATTGAGTTTTTATCTCAATTGCCAAAGGTACTAAGTGAAAATGGTATCGCTTGTGTAATAACCTATCATTCATTAGAGGACAGGTTGGTTAAGAATTTTTTTAAGTCTGGAAATTGCGAGGGCTTTTTAGAGAAAGATTTTTTTGGAAATATTACTCGGCCCTTTTCCTTGATTAATAAAAAGCCAATTACTCCCTCAGAATTTGAAATTAAGAAAAACCCAAGAGCAAGAAGTGCCAAATTGAGAATTGCAAAAAGGAATTAGAATGACAATTTTTAAAGAAATATTTTCTGGGGATCTTTTTAAAAAAGGATTGGTTATTAACAACACTCCGTTTTTAGCCTACGTCACTTTTCTAATGATTTTATATGTGGCATATGGTTATCATGTAGATAATGTTGTAATGAAGATTTCTAAGGAAAGTAAAAAAGGAGAAAAGCTTTATTCTGAGAGACAATCTGCTCTAGAGTTATACGACAAAGAAAGTTTACAGAGTAAAGTTGTAAAAGAAACAGAAAAATGGGGATTATATGAGTCTATTGACCCTCCAATAGTTATACATAATAAAAATTCTGATAATGAAAAATAAAGAATCACTTATCAGATTATATCTAGTTTATTTCTTAGTGTTATTCTTAGGAATTGGAATTGTAAGTCAAATTTTTTATTTGCAAATTTTTAAAGGAGAGCAATTAAAATCAGATGCTAATAAGCAAATTTTTGTTTCTAAAAAAGTAATTGCTCCAAGAGGGAATATTTATGCATCTAATGAGCAAAAAACCTCACTAGCTCTTTCTGTTCCTCGTTACAAAGTATTTGTTGATTTGATTACTATAAAAGAAAAAGACTTTAAAGAAAATATTGAAGGCCTTTCTGACTCTCTTGCTCATTTATTAGGACTTAAGACATCCTTAGAATGGAAAAATATTTTAGAAAAACAAAGGCTAGACAGTAATAGATATTTTCACATTGCTAGAGGATTGAGAAATGACCAAATCGTAAGATTGAAAAATTTCCCAATTTTCAATTTAGGAAAATACAGAGGCGGTTGTATTGTTATCAAATCTAATCAAAGGGTGAAACCATATGGAATGCTTGCTAACAGAACAGTGGGCTATGCGGTTGAAAACAAGGGGAACAAAGCCATATTAGTGGGTCTTGAAGGTGCCTTTAATGACTATTTAAAAGGACAAAATGGTCTGATGCTCATGGAGAAAATTCGAGGTAATGAGTGGAAGCCAGTTGATGATGAATTTTCTATAGAACCAGTTCCAGGAAGTGATATTTACACTTCAATTGATGTCAACATTCAAGATGTTGCAGAGGATGCTTTATTAAGACAGTTAAAAGATCAAAAAGCACAAAAAGGTTGTGCGGTTTTAATGGAAGTTAAAACTGGATTTGTAAAGGCTATTGCCAACCTTTCCTACGACTCTAAATCTGAAACCTACTTTGAGGCGCAGAATCACGCGGTTGGCCTAGCATCAGAGCCAGGGTCAACCTTTAAGTTGGCTTCATTACTTGTGGCTCTGGAACAGGGAAAGGTAAAGATTACAGACTCTGTTGAAATGAATGGAAAATATGAGTTTTATGATAATTACTTAACAGATGGAGGTAAAGTTTATGGTAAAAATACCGTTAAGACTGCTTTTGAAAAATCATCAAATGTTATAAGTAAAATAATTTATGATAGTTATAATAATTCTCCTCAGGAATTTATTGATGGATTAAAGGAAATTGGAATTCATCAAAAACTTGGATTAGATATTCTTGGCGAAGGAATTCCTTTAATTAAAGAAGCTTCTGACCCTACATTTACAGGAATAACCCTCCCATGGATGTCAATCGGGTATGAACTCAAAATGACTCCATTACAAACATTAGCACTTTACAATGCTGTTGCTAATAACGGGGTCTTTTTAAAACCTCAATTTGTAAAGTATATAAAAAAAGGAAGTGTAGTTCAACAAGAATATGAACCAAAGATTTTGAATTCTTCTATTTGTTCTAAATCTACACTTAAAGATTTAAAGGAAATGCTTGAGGGAGTAGTGGAAAGAGGGACCGCTAAAAATATAAAAGCAAGAGGATTTAAAATTGCTGGTAAAACAGGTACTTCAAAAATTGCTTTAGGATCTAAAGGATACGGAAATCAATATCAAGCCTCTTTTTGTGGGTATTTTCCATCTCAAGATCCTATATATAGTTGTATTGTAGTAGTCCAGGGTCCCACCAAAAATATATTCGGTTCTGTTGTTTCGGGTACTGTCTTTAAGGAAATAGCAGATAAAGTCTATGCACAGGAGTTTCATAAAGAATCCATTATTCATAATGATTCGCTCAATCGATTCCCCTATTCAAGAAATGGCAATAAAAAGGATTTTCTGGTTGCTTCAAAAACCATGAATATACCTGTTGATGACTTATCAGATAAAAAATCTCTACTAATAACAACGAGAACTGGAAATAATGCGATTAAAATCATTTCAAAAAAAATACAAAGAGGCTTAGTACCTGACGTAGTAGGGATGGGTCTAATTGATGCAACTTTTCTTTTAGAAAAATTTGGGTTGTTTGTTCAACCAGTGGGTTCAGGAATTGTTAGAGAACAATCTATAAAAGCAGGTTACAGAGTTAATAAAGGACAAAAGATTGTTATACAATTAGGATGAAGTTACTTAAAGACATAATATATGGAGTTAGAATCGAAGAGGTCAAAGGCAATACCAATATTGCTGTTGAAAGCATTTCATTTGACTCGAGAGAAATAAATAACTTATCTCTTTTTGTAGCTGTAAAAGGGTTTAATCAGAACGGACATCATTTTATATCATCTGCTGAGGAAAGAGGTGCTTGTGCCATTATTTGCGAAACCTTACCCCATAAATTAAAAGAAAATATCACTTATATAAAAGTGTCAGACAGCTCAGAATCTTTAGGAATTATTGCTTCTAATTTTTACGATAACCCTTCAGAAAAATTAAAAATTGTTGGAATAACAGGCACTAATGGAAAGACAACCTGTGCTACTCTTTTATATGACCTCTACAGGTTAATGGGATATAAAACTGGCCTTATCTCAACAGTAAATATTAAAATTTTACATAAAACGATACCATCTACTCATACTACACCTGATGCCATAAGAATTAATGAACTATTAAATAAGATGGTTGAAAATGGTTGTACACATGTTTTTATGGAGGTTAGCTCTCACGCATTAGATCAGAGAAGAGTATCAGGAATATCATTTGATATTGGAGTTTTTACAAATATTTCAAGAGATCATATGGATTACCATCCGTCTTTAGACCATTATATAGGATCCAAAAAGAAACTATTCGAATCGCTTAAAAAAGATTCTTTTGCCATAATTAATAAAGATGATTCTTATGGGTTTGAGATGGGAAGAGAGATTGTTGCCAAATCTTTATTTTATGGAATCAATGAGAGTGGAAATTTCAAAGGAAAGGTAATAGAAAACAACATATCAGGACTTTCTATTGAAATTGATGGCTATGAGATGACTTCCCGATTGATAGGAGAGTTTAATGCCTATAATCTATTAGCTGTTTATGCAGTTACAAGAACTTTAGGGCAAGACCCTCTTACTATCCTTACAATTCTCAGTAATCTTAAAGCTCCTGAAGGAAGATTTGAATATGTGATATCCCCTTCTAAAATAACAGCAATTATTGATTATGCTCATACTCCAGACGCTTTAGAAAATATTTTAAAAACTCTTGTCAGTTTAAAAAAAGGGAGTGAAAAAATAATAACAGTTTTTGGCTGTGGTGGAGATAGGGATAATGGTAAAAGACCTTTGATGGGAGAAATTTCAGCAATTTATAGCCAACATGTGTTGGTTACGTCTGATAATCCAAGATCTGAAAATCCAAAAAAAATTATTGAAGAAATATGTAAAGGAATATCACCTTCAAAAAAAAATAAAGTAACCATTATAGAAGATAGAAGAAAAGCGATCAAAGCAGCATGTGAAATGGCAAGTAGTGGTGACATCATATTAATTGCAGGCAAGGGCCACGAAAAGTATCAAATAATAGGAAACGAAAAAATCCATTTTGATGACCTAGAGGAGACTATAGAAATTTTTAAAAAAACACAAGAATAATGCTATATCATTTTTTCAATTTCATTAGTAATTATATAGATTTTCCTGGATCGGGATTATTTGATTTTATTTCTTTTAGAGCAGGAATGGCTTTAATAACTTCTTTGGTTATTACTTTAATTTTTGGAGGAAAACTTATTGACTATCTACACAAAAAGCAAGTAGGGGAGTCAATAAGAGATTTGGGTTTAGAGGGGCAAATGGAAAAAACCGGAACTCCTACCATGGGGGGCGTAATAATAATAGCTGGAATTATTATCCCTTCACTTCTATTTGCAAAGCTAGATAATATATATATCCAATTAATGTTAATTGCCACTGTGTGGTTGGGAATTATAGGATTTATTGACGATTATATTAAAGTATTTAAAAAAAACAAAAAAGGTTTAGCTGGAAAATTTAAAGTAATTGGTCAAATTGGGGTGGGAGTTATTGTTGGTGCTTCTATGTATTGGAGTGATGGAGTAACTATAAAATCTAAAACTTTTCATGCTAGTGAAATTAATATCAGTTCTAACGATGACAATAACTATAAAGACTATACCTGGGAAGAAACAAAGTCACTTAAAACAACTATTCCATTTGTAAAAAATAATGAGTTTGATTATTCCTGGCTCATTACGTGGATAAGCTCGGATTTAAAAAAATATTCCTGGCTGGTATTTATACCCATTATAGTAATTATAGTTATCTCAGTTTCTAATGGTGCTAATATTACAGATGGTTTAGATGGCCTCGCCACAGGTACAAGTGCTATAATAGGAATTACTTTAGCCATATTTGCCTATCTATCTGGCAATTTAGTTTTTTCAGATTATTTAAATATTCTATACATCCCTAACTCTTCTGAACTAGTAATTTTTATTAGCTCATTTGTTGGTGCATGTGTTGGATTTTTATGGTACAACTCATATCCTGCAAAAGTATTTATGGGCGATACTGGAAGTTTAGCTCTTGGAGGAATCATAGCAGTCTTTGCCATAACAATTAGAAAAGAGTTATTAATACCTGTTTTTTGCGGAGTTTTTTTAATCGAAAATCTAAGTGTAGTTCTACAAGTTTCATATTTCAAATTCACAAGGAAAAAATATGGAGAAGGAAAAAGAATTTTTCTCATGTCTCCAATTCATCATCATTATCAAAAAAAGGGCATACATGAAGCAAAAATTGTTGCAAGGTTTTGGATTATAGGAATTCTTCTTGCTGCTCTTTCCATTGTAACTCTAAAATTAAGGTGATAAGTAATTTTCAAAATATAACTGTTTTAGGAGCTGGAAAAAGTGGAGTTGGAGCCGCGATTTTAGGGATCAAACAAAACCTAAATGTAGTTGTTTACAATGATTCTGAAATTAAGGATGAGAACATTATTTTATTAAATAAATATGGTGTCAAATGGCATATTCAAGATTATACAAGTTCAGACACTTTAGATAATGACCTTTTAGTCATAAGTCCTGGAATTTTAGATAATCATCCTGTAATTCTATATTTTGAAGAAAAATCCAAGCCTGTAATAAGTGAAATTGAATTTGCTAGTTATTTCTGTGATGCAAAAAAGATTTGTATAACTGGAACCAACGGCAAAACCACCACTACATTAATGGTTGCTCAAATTCTTAAGAAAGCTGGTCTTTCAGTTAAAGCTGTAGGTAATATTGGTGATAGCTTTTCCTTATCTGTTGCTTTAGAAAAATTTGACTACTACGTAATAGAACTCAGCAGTTTTCAACTTGATAGAATGTATGACTTTAAAGCTGATATTTCCATAATTCTAAATATTACTCCAGATCATCTAGATAGGTATAACGATGATTTCACAAAATATTCACAAAGCAAGTTTAGAATTTCTCAAAATATGCTAAGAGGAGATCATTTGGTTTACAACTACGATGATCATGTTATATCAAAATGGGTTTCATCTCAAATCAAAAAATTATATCAATTACACCCCATTTCAATTAAAGAACAATTATCAAAGGGGTCTTGGTTAGAAAAAGAACAAATACAAATCAATATAAACAATAAAAAAACAACAATTATGTCAATACATCAATTGGCCCAACAGGGCAAACACAATTTATTTAATTCCATGGCTGCGGGTGTTGCAGCAAGGGTTTTAGATATTAGAAAAGAAATAATTAGAGAAAGTTTATCAGATTTTCAAAATGTTGAACACCGATTGGAGGAGGTCACAAAAATCCACGGAATTAATTTTATAAATGATTCCAAAGCAACTAATGTGAATTCAACTTGGTATGCTCTCGAAAGCATGCAACAACCAACTATTTGGATTGTGGGGGGAGTTGATAAGGGAAATGATTACTCAGTTCTTGAAGGATTGGTAAAGCAAAAAGTACTTGGAATTGTTTGTCTTGGAAAAGATAATTCAAAAATTAAGAAAGCTTTTGGTTCCATAGTTGAATCATTTTTTGAGGCAAGTTCTGCTGATCAGGCAGTTCAAATTAGTTATAGAATTGCTAAAAAAGGTTACAATGTTTTGCTTTCTCCAGCTTGTGCAAGTTTTGATTTATTTAAAAGCTATGAAGATAGAGGGCATCAATTTAAAAGCGCAGTTAGATCTCTATAAATTTTATCATGAAAGTAGCACATAAAATTTCTACAAAGAATAAGCTATTTCTCAAAAGAGAGCAATCTCTAGATGCTTTTTCATCGATTGAACATCGACTAGAGTTTTTTTCTAAATTGAATGGAAAGACATGGATAAATGACTCCAAATCTACTGACATTGGTGCAACTGCTTTCTCTATAGAAAATATCGAAGGTCCTATCATTTGGATTGTGGGTGAAACTCAGAAAGAAAGAGACCTAGATATTATTTACGATTTAGTGATTTCAAAAGTTGAGGAGATAATTTATTATGGTTCTCACGAAACAAAATTGAAGTATAGATTTGGTTCAAAAGTTAAATATTCTCAATTATTAGACATAAAAAGTGCTGTTAAAATGGCTTTGAACAATCAGTCTAATAATATTTCAGTCCTTTTTTCTCCTGCGTGTTCTAGTTTTCCAAATCATGAAAATTATAAAGCTAGAGGAGAATATTTTAAAAATCTAATATAGAAGTTTCAGTATGCAAAATTTTATTGAGAAATATCTAAAGGGTGATAAGGTAATTTGGACCATCATTATTTTACTTTCTTTATATTCAATAATAATGGCATACAGTTCCAGCTCCAACCTTGCTTTTCGAATAGCTGGAGGTAATGTAGCACCTTATGTAATTAAGCATACTTTGATTATTATCATTGGAGTTGTTCTGATAATTTATTTACAATTCTTTCCCTACAAGTATTTTTCAAGACTTTCCCAAATAGGAATTTTTGTTTCTATTGTATTGTTATTTGTTACTCTATTATTTGGTGTTAGTAAAGGAAATGCTTCCCGATGGATTATGGGATTTCAACCCTCAGACTTTGCTAAATTAGTTTTGATTCTCTATGTGTCTAGAGTGTTGACTAATAAACAAGATGAAATTAAAGATTTTAAAAAAGGCCTTGTCCCTATCCTTTGGCCTGTAATAATTATTTGTGGACTAATTCTTCCTGCTGATTTCTCTACTGCTGCCATTTTATTAATTGTTTGTTTTACGATGATGTTTATTGGAGGAGCTAAACTTAAACATCTTGTCTCCATTGTAGGAGCAGCTTTTGTTGGATTTTTATTTTTGATTTTGATAAATATGGCATTTCCAGGGTTTTTACCACGGGTTGATACTTGGGAGAATAGAATGATGAGTTATGGTAGTGGAAATAAACAAGAAAATTACCAAGCAGAAATGGCAAAAAGAGCAGTTGCAAATGGGTTTTTATTTGGCAAAGGTCCAGGTAAAGGGCATGTTAAAAATGATTTATATTCTGCTCAATCAGATTTTATATTTGCCTCCTCTATTGAGGAGTTCGGATCAATTATAGGAGGAATAGGATTATTAATATTATACATGATTCTTTTTTTTAGAGCCATTAGAATTATGAATAAAGTAGAAAGTAAATTTGCTTCCCATTTAGTTTTTGGGTTGAGTTTTATGCTCATTTTCCAATCTTTTATAAATATGGGTGTTGGAGTCAATCTGCTTCCAGTTACTGGGCAACCTCTTCCACTTATAAGTATGGGAGGAACCTCAATTTTATTTACATGTGTTTCGCTGGGAATTATTCTCAATGTAAGTTCAACTGTATATAATGAATCTATAGATGTCTAAGTTTAAAGTTGTTATTAGTGGAGGCGGAACAGGTGGACATATTTACCCTGCCATTGCTATTGCTAAGCAAATTATTGAAGAAAATAGCGATGCAGAAATATTATTTGTTGGAGCTAATGGAAGGATGGAGATGGAAAAGATTCCTGAAGAAGGGTTTAAAATTATTGGACTTGATGTTGTTGGAATTCAAAGGTCATTAAGTTTAGAGTCCTTGATTAAAAATATAAAATTTCCATTATTACTACTTAAAAGTTTAAACCATGCTAAAAAAGTATTAATCGATTTTAATCCAAATGTGGTCGTGGGAGTTGGTGGTTATGCGAGTGGTCCAACTTTGCGAATGGCTCATAATTTAGGAATACCAACATTAATTCAAGAACAGAACTCTTTTGCTGGTTTAACCAATAAATGGCTAAGTAAAAAGGCATTAAAAATTTGTGTTGCCTATGATAATATGGATCGTTTTTTTGAATCTCATAAAATTGTTTTAACAGGTAACCCTGTGAGAAAAGATATTGAGAAATTATCCTTAAAGATTAAGGAAGCCAATAAGTATTTTAATATTAAAAAGAACCAAAAAGTAATTCTTGTTTTGGGAGGAAGCTTGGGGGCGAAATCAATAAATGAGGGGATTATGAAATCTGCAGATTTCCTTTCAAATAAGCCAGTTAAATTAATATGGCAAGTAGGTAAGAGGTATATTGATAGTATGGAATATTGGTTAAGTGATAATAATATGGATAATATTCAAATAATGCCATTTATTAAAAGGATGGATTTAGCTTATTCCATTTCTGACTTGATTATTTCAAGGGCAGGAGCTCTTTCAATAAGCGAATTAACTCTGGCAGGGAAACCGAGTATTTTAGTTCCTTCTCCAAATGTTTCTGAAGATCATCAAACTAAAAATGCTATGTCTTTAGTAGACAAATCTGCAGCTATTTTAATTAAAGACCACCAAACAGACCAACTTATTTCTAAAGCCATGAATTTATTAGAAGATGAAAAACTGCTTCATACAATTTCAAAAAATGCTAGATTATTGGGCAAACCAAATGCAACTAAAGACATTGTCAAACAAATATTTAACTTAAATATTTAATGCAAGAAACTGAACTTAGAAAAGTACATTTTATAGGTATTGGTGGTATAGGAATGAGTGCATTAGCTCACTATTTTATTTCTAAAAACATAAAGGTCAGTGGTTATGATAAAGTTAAATCTGGAATCACTCAAAGTCTTGAAATTAAAGGGGCAAAAGTCTTTTATGAAGATAATTTAAATTCAATTGAAAGCATTGACAATATTGATTTAGTAATTTATACTCCTGCAATTGGAGAAGATAATAATCAATTAAAATATTTTAGCAATTACAGTATTCCTTTATTGAAACGTTCCGATGTTCTTGGCGACATATCTCGACTATTCAAAACCATAGCCGTTGCAGGGACTCATGGCAAAACAACTATCAGCTCTATTATTGCTCATATTTTAAGAACCACTAATCAAGATGGTGTTTGTTTTATAGGAGGAATTGCTTCAAATTATAATTCTAATTTTTTATTGGGTAATGGA